>Ga0315903_10000418_pt1 | contig 63869 bp, 104 predicted proteins | sample LakEriMetagenome_7_FD_203524 | JGI IMG/M metagenome (GOLD analysis project Ga0315903, IMG submission 203524) | Freshwater fungal communities from buoy surface, Lake Erie, Ohio, United States - Buoy 2 MA119 | ecosystem: Environmental > Aquatic > Freshwater > Lake | place: USA: Lake Erie, Ohio... | reverse complement strand
CAAAATTTGGAATCGAGGATTGTACTTCTTACAGTAATTGGATTGACCTAAAAGATTTGGATAAAGCCTCCAAAGTAAAAATTAAAAAAAAAGTTAAATCGGTAAAATCCAAAATGGAAAACGGTGGACAGATGCAACAGCAGGAAGTTACCGATGCCGATTTTCAGATGCAGGAACAAGAAAAAAGTAGAGGTCGCCAAGCGGTAGAACACTTTGGCAATATGGCTTATGAACAAGGTCAAGAGGACTTACAATCAATGAGAGAATATCTTGAAAAAGATACTATTAAAGGTCGTATTAAAAGAGGTGCAAGAAAAGTAGGTGAAGGAGCAAGTTGGCTTCGTCAAAAATGGATTGATGCAGATTTTGGTGATGGTTCAGGAAAAGCAAAGTTTTTTGCTCATGGTGGTGTTACTGAATCTATGAAAGATGAAATATTTGAAAACTATGGTTTAAAAGTTTCGGGAAATTCAGTTACAACAAATTTCAAAAGCACAGCGAATGAATTAGCTGAAAAGTATCATGGTTATGTAGAAGAAGATGGTGATAAATTTCGAGTAAATTTTGATGTTCAGTTCCATTATGGAACAGCTTACAAGGATGGAGGTTCTTTAGAAGATAAAGAACTTCAAAAAAAAGCTATTGAATTTATAATTGGTAGTGCTATTGATTCTTCTTCAATGAAAGATGAGGGTACTGAAATATCATTTAAGTATAAGCACAATTCGGGCAAAAGTAGTTTAAGCAAAAAACTAATTGAAAATACAATTCAATTCAATAGAAAATCTTTAGAAGGAAGAAAATCATATATGCACGGTGGCTCACCTTACAAGCAAGGTGTAACAACTAAAATGGCTGATGGTGGTCGAGCAGGGTACAAAGTTTTGGCTGAATTGTATAAATTGTATCACGATGGATATTCAAGCGTTCAGTTAAATGGTTTCAATGAGAGTATTGGATATGTTATCGGTTTACAACTTGATGATACTGAAATAAAAAAAGTAGGAGAAAGGTCATACGAAACCACTTATAAAAAAGGTGGAATGACAAGATATAAAAGTGGTATTACCACTAAAATGGCAAATGGTGGTGGAGTTAAGGGTAAAGATGAAAACTATAATTATATAGTTTCACAAATAGAAAGAAACGAAAAGGCACTTGAAAAAACTTACGGTACTGAAAGGGTTGAACAATTACAACAAGAAATCCAAAGGTTAAAAGATAATTTAAAAAATGATTATGGCGTAAAATACGCAGAAGGTGGCTCAACAGATAAGCAGGATTGGTATGATTTCGATAAAAAGATGGCATTAATTAATCTTGACCAAATACACGAATATGCTGTTAAGTTGGATAAAATCATAAACGAAAAAATCAAACTTGAAGATTGGGTTAAAATGAAAATCACCCGTGTTGAACAAAGCATGGCAGATGTAAAAAAATCACTTGAAGGTTGGGAAAAATTCTCGGAAGGTGGGGAGTTGGTTAAAAAACAATTGCTTCATATTGCCAAATACTCAAAAGACCTAATGGATATGATTCAAAAAGGTTCTAAACTGATGTCATGGCAAGAAAATAAGTTAGCGGTTGCATCTGAATATATAGACAATGTTTACCATCATTTAGATTATCAAATGGGTAATCGTGCATCTGATGTAAAGAAAATGGGCGCAGGTGGACTTTCTGAAGTTTCTGATATGTTACCATCACCGCTTCCAATGTCAACAATTCAACCAATGGCTTATGGAGGTATTACAGATAATGTAAAAACAAATGACCTTTGCATAAATGTTCTTGTCGAGTTTGTTCAAAGTATTTCAGAAATTAAATATGTTTTCTTTGATGCCAATACAAGCAATATCATCTTTGTTTTCAAAGAAGTTCCAACTATTGATTTAATAGAAGATATAAATTTGTTTTTAGAAGCAGAAGAAGTGGTTGGAACAGGTAAAGGTAGTTGTAGTGATATATTCACAGGAGATGTTTCTTATAAATCAGAAAACCCATATACATTAAAAGTTGGTTTAGTAAAAGATTCGCCTTACACTTTCAGAGAGTTTGAAAGTGGCGGTGCAATACCTTATCGAGAAAAAATGTTTGAATTACCACTTGAAATGGTTGTTTATGTTCCATCTACACAGGATGTAAATAAAGTTATTTCAGTTGATAAAATGGATGCAAGAGTTGATGAGGTTAAAAATTATTTAGCTTCTAAATTCGGTGGTTATACTTCTTCAGATAAAATTGGAGGCTTCATAGACAGTAATGGTAATTTGGTAAATGAAGAAATAGTTCAAGTCGTTGCATTTTCAACAAAAGAATCATTTGAACAATACAGAAATGAATTGATTGAACAATTAGCTAAATGGGGTAAAGAATGGGGTCAGGAAGCAATTGGATTTGAATATGAAGGAGATTTGTTTTATGTACCACAGCAACTTAAAAAGGGTGGCGAACTTTGGATTCAAGATGCAGTTGACAGAATGAAATCAAAAGGTACAGAGGGTGCTTTTACTCGACAAGCTAAAAGACACGGTAAAACAACTATTGAATTTGCAAAAGAAGTTATAGATAACCCTGAAAAGTATAGAACAACTACTTTACGCAGAGCAATTTTTGTTAAAAATACTAATCCTGAAAAATTCTAATTATGGAGATTACCGAACAACAATCAAGACAATTGTACGCAATTTTTACAATAATGTTTGCCGTAAATCTCGCATACACAATATGGAATCTTCACGAACAACATAAACTTCGTGAAATAGAAAAGAAACTTGCTGAAGAAAAAATAAAAGCAATTCAAGGTGGAAATGGGGTAGTCAATGTATGATTACCCTTTTTTTATAAAATAATAAAATCAAAAATTTATTATTGACAAATACTTAAAGTTGACAAAATTTATTATATTTGTCGCAATGAGTATTTTGAGCAAAATCATATATTTTATTATCGTAACATTGGTGATAGTTCCTTTGTGGTTTATAACAGCTACAATGAATTATATCATATTCAGTTTACTATTTCTGTTGCGTATTAATAAAAAAGATTTGAAATACCAAGAAAAAGGTAGCGTGTTTAAAAACAATTTTAAAGATTATAAACAGCACTTGAATGAAGTGTTTTATTTTTATTAAAAACAAGTATATATGAGTAATTTAGTTGACAACATCGACAGAGTACACGAACAGTTAATTGCAGAGGAAGGAATTAATTTCGCTGACCTTCCTGAAGATATTCGTAAAAGAATTAAAGGTTGGAACTTGTTATTAGCAAGATTGGGAAAAAACCCTGAAGATAACAAGTTGTTTACAACCCTTCAAAAGCAATCTATTGAAATAGCTGATAAGATTCAAGATTTTATTGAGCAAGATTTTGATGATGACAACGATGATGGAAATAATAATCCACCAAAAAACGAAATTGATAATGAAGGTGGTGAAGATAAAGCAGAGCCAAAGAAAAACGATGAACCAAACAAAGAGCCTGTTGAAAAGAAAGCACCTGTTCAAAAATCAAATTTTACGAAAGCATTTGGTAACTTGATAATGGAAAAAAAGATTTTAACAGCAATGAATGGTACGGAAAGAATATCTATAAGTCAATTAGAAGAAATAATTGGTAAAGAGCCTGATTATCCTGAACAAAAAGTTCATAGTCTTATTCTACGAAAAGTATTTTTATCATCTGCATATCGCCTTGTTTAATAATGTCGCAACAGTCGGAAATAATAATTTTCTTCCGTGAGGTTCAACGAATTATTACGAAGCACGGTTTAAAACAGGTTTTAAGCCATTTAAGGCTTATTAATACTGAATATGAATCGTTTGAATCCAATATTTTAAAATTCATTATTTCAATAACATCTAATCATTACAAAGTCGATAAAGATGATTTGCTTAATTCTAACAAAAGAGGTTTGTTTGCTGAATCAAGAAGAATGTGTTTTGCTTTAATAAAAGAGCATTTACCTTTTTCAGATGAACAAATAGGTAATTTTTTTGGTGGCAGGTCGAGGCAATATATAAACAGAGAAATACTTGAATTACCTGTTAACAAAGATTATTTTAAAAATAAAAAAGAACAAGTATTTGTGAATGATTTTATTCTACTATCAAAAAAAGTTATTGAGTACAAAAATTCATATTTATTGATTCAATCAGAAAATAAAGAACAAGAATAATAATAGTAGTTATATGAGTAAATATCCATTTTTTGCTAAAAAAGGCAGACCAAGTAGTGCGGAAAGAGAAGTATGTCGTAAAATAAATAAGTTAGTTGATTCGGGTTCTATTTCTGAAAATGATATTAATGAATTTGTAAGTACAAATGGTGTTCCTGAAACACAGGATGAATTAGAAACACTATATTCTCTTTTAACAGGGGAGGAAGCTATAAAACAACCACAAAATACAAGTAAATATTCATCCGATTATGATGATAATGAAGATGATTTGGAGGATGATGATATAGATAATAGTTTTTCAGAACAAAAAGAACCCGATATGTCAAATAAAGATGCTAATCCAATAGATTTTACACCTTTTGAAGAACCCGTTATAGAAAGGGAATATACAAAAGGCTTTCAAGCAGAGGAAGAAGATGTTCCCTCTGATTTTCAAAATTTCGATGATGGAGGTGATAATTTTCAATTCAATGATGAAGAATTAAAAAGACCCGTTGAAGAAGAAATTCCTGAACCTGAATGGGCAGGAGGAATGGGTGGAGGTGTTTCTGATGCCTCTTATGTAGAAGAAAATTCAGAAGAACAAGAGCCAATTGAAGATGAAGGTAAACTTGGAGGTGATAATTTACAAGATTTATCTCCACAGCAAAAAAGAAAATCAGCAGAAAAAACAGCAGAAGCAATACTAAACCTGTATTGTAACTTTGCTCCATTACCATTTAAGAAATGGGCATCTTTTAGTGATGCTAAAGTCAACAAATTAGTTTTTGAGGACAAGTTAGATATGAATATGCAGTTAGAAAATAATGTAACTGTAAGAGATTATATCAAAGGAACAAATGAACAAGTAGAAGAAATATTTGAAGTTTCAGATGAAACAAGAGAGGAAATAAAAGACCCTCTTATTGATGTTTTGTTAGAACAAGATTTAGCACTAACGCCTACTCAAAGATTATTGTTTGCAGTTGGGGGTCATGTCCTTCAAATGGGTTTTAGCGCATATCAATTAGCACAAAATAATAAGATAGCATTGGAAAGTTTCCAAAAATACCATGAGCAATTTAAAAGTCAAAGTGGTTCGAGTAGGTCAAACACTTCAACTCAACAAGCACCACCTATGCCGAATGAATTTAATGCACATGAGCAAGAGGAAATTGCAAATATGATTAGAAATATGGAAGAACAAGATGATGATGTAATTGATTCATCTGACCCAAGTGTTGAAGTAACTGAAGATTACGATTAAAAATGAGTAGCACCCGTGAACCGATATTATTGTGCGCCACAGGTAAAAAGGGTGTAGGTAAAACTTATACCACTTTACAGGTAATTAAGGACTATGTTAAGCCGAATAAAAAAACAGGCAAAAAAGCAAGAAAAGTTCTTATTTACGACATCAACATGGAGTACACAGAATTTAAGGCTATTTCCGTAGAAGATATTCCTAAATATTCAAGACAGTCAAAAGTTGAGATAAGAAGGGTTCTTCCAATTTTAGATGGAGGTAAAATGGCAACACTAACTGAAATGCTTGATTTGTTAAATCAAATTATTGAGAATTTCAGGGGAGGTATGTTGGTTCTTGAAGATATTAATAGGTATTTAATTCAATCTAAAACAACCGATGTCATTGGTTTACTTGCTACCAATCGACACAGAGATTTGGATATTATATGCCATTTTCAATCTTTATCAGCACTTGACCCCCGTATGTGGCAAAACACTTCTTTTGTAAGATTCCATTATCAAATAGATGATATTAAAAGGTACGCTCAAAGGATTCCAAACTTTGAAATGTTCAAGGTAGCGCAATGTTTGGTTTCATTGAAATACCTTAAAATGAATGACAAGCGTTTTTATTGTTATATAGCATCTGATGATAATTACATTACAGGAAATTTTACTCGCAGAGATTTTGAAATGGCTTGTAGAGATTATTTAACAAGTTATCCTAAACCTGTTAATGATGTTCAAAAAAGATTCGGAAATTCTGTTGATGCAAGAGAAAAAGCAACAAAACACGTTATAGCTGAATTATTTCAGAAATATTATAAGGGTATTTAAAATGGAAAAAAAATATAAAATACTTTTCAAATTTGCTTCACGTTCAAGAAACTATAAATTTTTTGAAGGAGTAAATAATATTTTGAACATGGTTTCTGACAAAGAAAACTTTTGCATTTTGGTTTCTTTAGATGTAGATGATGTAACCATGAACAATAAAGAAACTTTGATGAGATTAGGGGAGTTAATTAAACAGCATCCAAATAATTTCATAATAAAGTTTGGAAATTCAAAAAGTAAAATAGATGCAATAAATCGTGATGTAAATGAAGTAAAAGAAAAATTCGACTTTGATATTCTTGTCAATTTTTCAGATGATATGTTGTTTACAAAACATTCTTTTGACGAAGTTATAAGGGAAAAGTTCAAAACTCACTATCCCGATACAGATGGTAATATTTTTTTTAATGATGGATTCACAGGAGATAAATTATGTACTATGAGTATTATCGGAAGAAAATATTATGACAGGTACAATTACATTTATCATCCAAGCTACTTTTCTTTGTGGTGTGATAACGAATATACCCAAGTTGCTAAAAGTCAAAACAAAATGATGTATTTCGATGAAGATATATTCAGACACAATCATCCTGCTAATGTCGGTGGTATTGTTGATGAGCAACTTATTAAGACAGAAAGTTTTAATGAATTAGATAGACAAAATTTTGAGCAACGATTAAAAAATAATTTTCAATAATGTATTACGGACAAAATAGAGAAGATGAAACGATTAATAATTTGATTGTTTCAAAATATGGTGAAAATTTCACAGGAAGTATTTTAGATTTAGGAGCAAACGATGGAGTTACTTTAAGTAATTCAAGATTTTTTGTTGAAAGAGGTTGGAAGGCTGTTTTAGTTGAAGCAGGTTCAAAACCTTTCAGCAAATTAATGCTTAATGCAACAAATGGAGAATTATGTATTAATTGTGCAATAGGTAGAGAAAATGGACATTTAACATTCTATGAGAGTAATAATTTACTTAATACAAATGATGTAGGACTTGTTTCTTCTTTAGTTTCAGATGAAACAGTACGTTGGAGAGAAGCAGGTATTGGATTCACAGAATATAAAGTTGACTGTTATACATGGGATTCATTTTTGGATAAATTTCATTTGAAACACAGAAATTTTGATATTATCAGTATTGATATTGAAGGTATGGATTACGATGTTCTTGTTCAAATGAATTTAGAGCATTTAGGATGTAAAGTTCTTTGCATTGAATTTAATGGTAAAGAGATTCAAAAATATATAGATTATGCAGTAAAGTATAATATGAGCCTTATTCACCAAAACCCCGAAAACTTAATATTTATAAAAAATTAAACATGGAAATTTTAGACAGATTCAAAGATATTATATCAGTTCAAGACACACCTTTTGTAATTGAATTTGGTGCTTGTGATGGCTACCATACAAGTTTGATGTGTGATATATTAAATAAGTTAAGACCAAATTTTATTTATCATGCTTTTGAACCAATAGAAGATTTGGTAAATCAAATAAATGCTCGAATAAACAATTTTAGAGCAATAAACCCTAACATAAAAGTATTTACTGAAGCAGTTGGTTCTCAAACAGGAACTTTTACTTTTTACAAGAGTGGAGGTGGTAAAACTGAAAATGGAGTTATTGTTGAAAATTACTATGGTTCTTCTTCAATCAGAAAACCTAAATTGGTAACTGAAGCATGGAAACAAATGACTTTTCAAGAAACTACTTGTAATTCTGTTACTTTCGATGACTACATTAACAGAGAAGGTTTAAATGGGCGTGTAATTGATTTTATTTGGGCAGATATTCAAGGCGCAGAGGTTGACCTAATTACAGGTGGAAAAGAGGCTTTTAAAAATGTTCGTTACTTCTATACTGAATATTGTGATTCGGAATTGTATGAAGGTGAAATAGGCTTAAATAGAATTTTAGAATTGATGCCTGATTTTGAATTGGTAGAAGATTATCAAGGTGATGTCTTGTTAAAAAATAAAAACTTGTAATTATGGAAATGACACCAAAAGAAATTTTTGATGATGTATCTTATGTTGGTTTTGATAAAGTTAGATTCGAAAACTTTGACAAATTAAACATCGATTTTAAAAACAAAAACATATTAGAATTAGGTTCGGGAATTGGAAACCACACAAAGTTTTTGCTAACTAAAAAACCAAAATGTATTGTTTCTATTGAAGGCAGAGAAGATAACTTTGAAGTTCTGAAAAAAACAATCAAAAGTAAGGCAGTAAAAAATGTTTTACATGACCTTGAAAAACCTATTCCTGATTTTGACATGAAGTTTGATTGGATTTATAATTATGGACTTTTATATCATTTAAAAAACCCTTTTGAATTTATTGATAACCTTTCTAAAGTTAATCACGAAAACATGATACTCGAAACTTGTATCGAGTTACAAGGCGATGAAAACAACTTGAATGAAGGTGTTCATCAATCACAGGCTTTGAGTGGTATTGGTTCAAGACCCAATCTTTACAAATTAGTAGAAAAGCTAAATTCCATTTATGAGCAAGTATATTATCCTGAACAACCCAAGCATGGATGGTTTGATATACATTCTGACCCTGCACCTATTTTAAAACGAATTGTTATTATTTGTAGAAATAAGAAATAATGTGTGTTTTTAGTTATACCAATAATTACATTTTCTTTCACATTCCCAAATGTGGTGGAACAAGTATGTATCAAGTTTTGCCAAAAATGGACAAAGTTGAAGGTATAAAAGATACCCATGTAAACTATGTTAAAACAAAAAAGGTTTTTGATAAAATTGGTAAGTTAGAATATTTTGAAAATGCTAAAAAGTTTTCAATTATAAGAAACCCTATTGATAGGACAATATCACTTTACAGGTATATATCAGAGCATACAGACCACCCTTTGCATAAAGATGTTAAGAAATTAAATTTTACTGAATTTTGTTTATATCTAAAATATTTTAAAGACGATTCAATAACTTCTTGTTATGAACACTTATGCGATAAAAATGGTGTTATAGATAGTAGTATTTCAATATTCAAACTCGAAGATATTAACACACATTTAAACAGTATTTCTGAAATTGTTAATAATCAAATAGACAAAATGCCCCATGTAAATAAATCATCCCATGATTTTATAATGTCTGATAAAAGTATTGAGGTTATAAAAGAAATATTCAAAAAAGATTTTGAAACATTTTATCAGGAAATTTTATGAAGTCATTATCAATCCTAATATTAACCCTGCCCACAAGAATTGAATCATACGCTAATTTGATTAGAAGTTTGAATAGGCAAATAATTGAAAACAATTTAATAAACCAAGTTCAAATACTATCACTTTGCGATACAAAAGAAATATCAGTTGGAGAAAAAAGAAATATTCTACTTCAGAAAAGTGTTGGCAGATATGTTTGTTTTATAGACGATGATGATTTAATATCTGATGACTACGTTATTAATATTTTTAATGCAACTCAATTTGATACGGATGTTATTACTTTCTGTGGAGATTATATAGAAAATGGAGTTACGACACCATTCTCAATTAGTTTAACACATAGAGGTAATTATAATCACCCAAATATATTTTATAGATTACCTAATCACCTTTGTCCTGTAAAAAGAGAAATAGCTTTACAATGCCATTTTACTCACAAGAACTTTGGTGAAGATTCAGACTATGCAAATATGATAAATGCTCATTTGAGAAATGAGTATCATCTTATTGATAAATTGTATTTCTATATGTACAATTCAACAACATCACAAACTAATCCAAATAACAATTTAAACGGATTTATTTCTTAAATTTGTTACAATAAAACGACTTAATATAAAGTGTATGAACAATAATGAAGAACACAAAAACAAGGTAGCTATGGCAATTGAAGTTGGGAGATTGCTACCTGAAACAAAAGAGAAAGTATTATTTTATAAAGAAATAATTGAATCTGAAAAAGAATTGATTGATGCTCTTGAAAGCAGGAAGAATAGTTTCTTTGTTTCAAAAATGAATAAAGCCAAAGAGAGGGCAGAAATAGTAAGGTTAAAAAACTCCATACTACAAAAACAAAAAGTTTTCGAATCATACGTTAAGCGTAAGAACGAGTATGAGAAGTGGTTAGATGAAATGGCTTTAGAAGTTAATACCAAGTTTGATGAAATAATGGAAGAAGCAAAACTAATCCCATACACATCAAACCCAAGACTTCAAGATGGTATTAAAAAGTATGAATCATTAGAAGAAACAAATACGCTTCAGGAGAGAGTTGAGTTCTATTTGTTCTTAAAGAATGAAGTCAACAACTATAAGAAGTTTAGTAAAAAGAAATAATTATGGGGCAGTTGCCCCTTTTTAGTTATGCTTAAAAAATTTGAAAGTCAATATTACACTAAATATATTTCCAATCTAATTGAAAAACAGCAGTTGGATTATGGTTTAGCAAGGATTCATTCTCACAGACACATTTCAAGATGCTTAATTTATGCTGATTGGTATTGTAAGGCTTTAAATCTTGAACTTTACGATAATATACATTTATACTTTGCAGTTTGTTTTCACGACATGGGAAGAACTACTGAAGGAGTTGACCACAGCACAATAGGAAGTGTTCAGATGGCTCAAAAGCACATGGAAATATTAAAAGTACATCCCGAAATAATATTTGAAACTTGCAGAATAATTGAAAATAAAGACAAAAATATACAGAGTATTTATGAAATGGTTTTACACGATGTTGATTGCCTTGATATAATGCGACCAAGCACAGGTAGGGGTGGAGTTGGAGGTTTTGACCGAAACTATTTAATATTATACAAAAACTATCCAATAGGTCAAGAGAATTTAATATCAAGTGCATGGAAACTTATCAATCTAACTGAAAATGATAATTATGAAAATTCGAACTGTTTAAATTTTATTTTAAACAACATTCAAAGTATTTGGAAAAATGATTTCTCTTTATAAGAAATGGTCAATTTGTATATGCCACTATGAATCAGATGATAGAATTAAATCACTAAAAATTCTAACTGACAATTTATTAAAACAAATTAATGAAAACAATTTATCAGAGCAAATAGAAGTTTTGATTGAAACAGACACGGGTAATTTATCTGTTGGTCAAAAGAGAAATATTTTAATTGATAAATCTTCAGGTGAATATGTTAGTTTCATAGATGATGACGATAATGTTTCGGAAGATTATATAAAAACAATCTACGAAAAATTAAATAGCTTATTGGACATTGTTTTTATAAAAATAAATCATATCGTTAATGACGAATTTAATCGCATAATAATTCCATCAAAGTACATTGAATCTGTGTTTGGTAATATGTATTTCACCAAGAATTATTATCATTTGTGTCCTCACAAATTAGAACTTGCAAAACAGATTTATTTTCCTAAAATATCATTTATGGAGGACATTGAATATTCTACAAGATTAGATATGATAATCAATAATTCTATTTCTATTGAACAACCTTTGTATCATTATTTAGACAGACCATCAAAAAGCCTAACACGATGAATGAAAATTTTGACAATTGGTTTTCAAATAGTATTACTATTGATACGAATGGTAAACCAATAATTTTTTACCATAGAAGCAGAAATAAAGAAGGCTTTTCTGAATTTAAAATAGAAGGTGTTGAGAAAAACGATTTTAATAATGATTACGGGGTTTATTTTGTAATAAAAGAACACAAATCATTTATAGATTACATTGCAGATGGTTGTGAGTTCTATTGTTATTTAAGGATTAAAAACCCCCTTTATATTTATGACATTTTAAATGAAATAAAAGATAGCAGGGGAATGAATTATTTACATCTTGATTTAAACCAACATTTTTGTAAACAAGTAATAAATGAAGGTTACGATGGAATTATAATTGTTTCAAACTATTACAATCAATATATTGTTTTTGAGCCTAATCAAATAAAACACATTCACAATACAGGAACATTTGATTCAAGTAATGATATTTATTGTTAGTTGTCTAATAAATTTGGTATATGACAAATAATGTATGAAGTTCCATAGATTTTGTCAAATTTATCAGACCACTTAATTAGTTTCTGAATAAATTTAAAATCATGTCCGTAGCCATCACATCCTTTCCAATCTAATCCTTTTACTCTTTTGTGGTAAATGCTTGAAGTTCCAATAGAATCTTTTACAAGTTCAACGTGTTTCGTTTGTAATCCTGATGGCGACCAAATAAAATCGTTATAATAACCCCAATCCGAATTTTTTATTTGTCTTGCAATAGAAGTTATATGTGAATCACCTAATATATCATCACTATCGAGATAAATTATATAATCACCTGAAGCTATTTCAATTCCTTTTGAACGAAGTTCTCCTGAAAACAATTTTTGTTTTTTACTGAATTGATAAAATTTAATTTGACCGCTTTTTAAATTTTCTTCAAAATTAAGATGTATTAATTTTTCAGTTGTTAAACAAAAATCACCAACAATAATTAATTCCTTATTTTCATATTTGTTTGCAAAAAAAGAATGTACAGCACGAACAAATTTATTTTCCCTATCTGAAGCACAACCTTCATATTCTCCAAGATAGGATGGCATAATAACTGAAATTTTCATATTCTTATAGTTGATTGGTTTCTGTGTTCGCAATAAATTGAGGTGTCAACGTATGCACTAATATCCTTCATATCTAAATCCGCAAAGAAAAAACTATCAGGGTGTACAGGCGCACCTTCTTCATATCTGAATGGAACTTCTTTCAAAACACTTTTATGAATAAGTACACAGCCTAATCCACAAGAAAATACTTTTTTAACCGACCCATCTACAAATTCAAGGTCTGTTTCGCCTAAATTATATGTATCTCTTTTTGCCTCGCCAAATTCTTCTAAATGCTGAATCATTAATGTACTTTGTTCACCAAGTTCAATGTGATACATTGCACCAACTACTTTTTTTCTTGCATCTAAAAGTCTTTCAATAACATTAACAGGAGGGAAAACATCACTTTCTAAATGGAGTAGGTAATCATAATCTCCTTTTAATGCCATAGTCCTGCAATTGTCATGGCTTTTTGCTAAAGCATATTTAAAATCGGGGTATATTAAAGGGTTAACTCTGCCCATTTTGAAAAAGTCATCTTCTGTTTCCAACTCTTTCTTTTTATCTGCGTAATACTGCCTGTCTAAACTGTTATCACAAACATAAACATCAAAATTTGGATAGGTAAAAGATTTTACATTATTTACCCAATCGTTGAAACAATAGTCCTTTATATCTGCTGTTGGACAAGCTACCAATATTTTTCTCATATTTCTTGTATTAATTTCAACAAAAATAAACATTATTGTTGACAATGACAAGTTTCAATAAAATCAAGGTTTTTTATATTAAAGTTGACATACGTTTGCAACAATAGTGTTTTTATACCATTATCAATACCAAAAATGTTATATTATTTTTGATGTTCAAGATTTATTGATAAAAAAAAGAGAATTATGAAAATCTTCACTAAAGAAATGCTTATAAATGCAGGAGTTACTCTCGCAGTAGTTATGATTGGTTTATATGTGCATGACAAATTTGTAGCACCGAAGTTGGGCGGTGGAAGTGCGCCAACAGATATGTAATTTTTTATTATTAACAAAAACAAAAAAAAAGAAAGCGATGGCAAAAAATTTCGACATCCGTGCTTATCTTGATGAAGCTGATTACCGATTCAGTTCTTTTCAAGGAGATGATTATGACGATTTTGAAGGTGATTTTGATTTCTTCGAAGGCGATGACTACGAAGGATTTGAAGGAGATTACGATTATTCGTATGCAACAGGTGGAGCAGGTGCTTCCCAAATGAAATCTCCATCACCTTACCAAATTAATGTTACCAACACAACGGCAGGTACTTTGACAGCAGTTATGTTCGGTCTTAACCAATTCTTGTTGTCAACCAATTTTGGTTCAGCAGTAGGTTTGACTGTAACTCCTGCACAAACAAACGTATCTTACCTTCAGTTGTTGCAACAATCAGGTAGCCAACCGTTTGAAACATCGTTAATTCGTGTTCAATCGTCTAATTCTACGCAAGTTACACAAATCTTGACAGTAACCATCACAGATGCTAACGGTCAAAGTGCAACATTGCCTATAATTACTCAAAGCTACTTCAGTAGTTACCAACAACAGTCAGGAATTTTAGATGTTCCTTACCAATTGAAATTGGATGCCAACACAAGCATTACAACTCCAATCTTGGCTAACACGACTGTTACTTATACATTCTTCCCTGCGGAGAAAGTAAATCCTGCGAAGGGTCTTGCAGGTAAAGGTGCGGTACAAGTTTACGGAAACCCACAAGTTAATCTTGGTGGTATGACCTTCCCTAAACGACCACAAGTTGCTCGTAAGAAAAGACGTATGTTGCGATAATAATTCGCCAACCATATATCGAGTAAATATTTAGAAAGGAAGGCAGACATTGAATTGTTTGCCTTTCTTTTTTTAAAAATCAAAAAACCATGAGAGAAAGGATAACATTACAACAATTAGTAGCATATAATAATACTCCTAAAGCAAAAGCATTAATAGTAAAATATGGCTATAAACCTGCTAAAAGTTATAATGACCTCACATATAAACTTTTTAGATTCACAAAAGATTTTAAAGAGGAAGCATTACAGGAACTTGCAAAAATACATCCTCACAAGGAACTCATTTTAAACTATGAGTGTAAAAAACCTGAAGTTGAAAAAGTAGAGGTTTTAACAAGTAAAAACACTAAAAATAACTTTGAAGGTGAATGGGGTGATGAATGTCAATGTAGAGAATGTAGAAAAAGAAGAATGATGGGTATGCAGAACTTTATGAATTTTGAAGGTGAAAATAATATGCCTCAAAATAAACCTGCTGAAAGCACACCATCTATAACAACTATGTTTCCTTTAATTGCTATTTCAGGAATAGTTGCTATAACATTTTATATTGCGTTTACAAAAAAGTAAATAAATGAAAGAAAAAGGTATAAATAATACCCTAAAATTTATACTCAAAGAAGATACTCCTATTTTAGAAATTAGGAGTGGTAGTGTTGAGGAATCAGACAAAAAACTGATTAAAGGTACTATCATAGAGGGTATGCTCAAAACAAGAGTAGTCAAAGTTGGAAAAGAAAAACTACCTTATCGCTTTATTGAATTAAAGAATAAAAAAGGATATTTATCCCCAAGTTCTTTAAATGTTTATATTGATAAATTTGCTAATTTAGATGGCGAAGAAAAGGTAGATTTAGAAATAGATGTAAAAGATACTGCTTTTGGTGAAAAACAGAAGCCTGAAAGCAAAACAAAAACATTTATAATAAATTGGGCATTGCCCATAACAGGTGGATTTATTGGTTATAAAATAGCCAAAAAAATGGATGCAGATGACAAAAAAACCTTCGGTTATGTTGTATTTTTTGCTCTACTTGGTATGATACCGAGATTTATGTATAAAAAATAAAAAATAGAATATGTTGTACATTAAGGATGATTTTTATTCAAATTTTACCGCAATAGCTAAATCAAATGATACTATGGCTATGCGAGGTGTTATGGTTGACCAAATATCAAGTTTAATAGCCGATAGGAGAGGTGATGTAATAGATGCGCTAAATAAAGCAAATGTAAAGTTATCAAACAACCCATCTAATCAAGAACTTGTAAAAGCAATTTCAGATAACATCAAAACTAATAAAAAGATGCTGATTGGTTTGTCATATTTGGTAGCCAAGCAAAATGATATTTTACAAGCAGAAATGAAAAAAGACAGAGATGAAATGTCTTTTGAAGGTGAAAAAGGTGCTACAAACAAAACACCTCCCAAAAAAGTAGATTGGACAAAATTTGCTGATACTACAAAAACAATAGCAGATTCATTTACTGTAACAGCAGATGCACTAACAGGTGCTAAAGCAGGTGCATTTCAAGATGAATTACTTGCTAAAACAAATGCTAAATCTCCTGAACAGATACAGCAAGAACAAACACAGCAACAGCAACAGCAACAAACTAAATCAAAGAGAACACGAAATATTTTAATAGTTGTAGGATTATTAGTAGTAGCAGGTGGGGTGTTTTGGGCATATAAAAAAGGCTATTTCGGTAAAAAAGGAGGTGGCTCAACAGGTGTAACAAATTAAAAAAAAAATATGTCAAGAACAGGTTGGATAATACTTGCAAGTGTACTTGTCGTAGGGGCAGGTGTAGGTACTTTTTTTATTATTCGTTCCCGAAACAAAAATAAAGAGGGAGAAGATAAAAAAGAATCTGAAAAATAAACTATAAATTAAAAAGTATGGTACACGAATTAGATATGATAGATGACACTTTTGAATTGTTTGAAGGTGGAGGTGAATTTGCGGAATCATTTTCTTTATTTGAAAATGGTACAACCACAACAACAACAACAACACCAACAGAACCAACAAAAGAAAAAAAGAAAATAGATACTGAAAAACTTACTTCGACTTTAACTTCAATTGGTGGAGCAGTAGCATCAGGATATACACTTGCAAAAGCGTATGAAAATCCACAGGTTGCTCAAATGAAAGCACAAAAGAAGCAACAAAAATTAGAGTTGAGAGAAGTTTGTGGTAGAAAACCTTTGTTAAAGGCTAAACAAGGAGAATATAACAAATGTGTTGAAAATTACAACAAAGGTAAAATGGGAACGCCATCAACAGCTTCAGGAGGTGGAGGTGAAGTTGGAGGAACAACACAACAACCACAAGGTATGTCAATGACTACAAAAGTTTTGATAGGAGTTGGCGTTGCAGTTGTAGGTTTTTTTGTTTATAAAAAGTTTTTTAAAGCTAAAGCAACTGCTTAATGGCTAAAAAACAAGTATATGAATTATTATATTCGTATGAAGCACCTGATATAAAACAGTCAGAAAGTGCAGGTAAACTTGTTACTAAATTTTTTGAAGAAGGCGAAAAAATAATAGCTGATACTTTTAGTGAAAATCAAGTAATTGTAGATGAACGATATGTATTTCCTTTAGGTTATCTTGAAAAATCCGAAGAATTTCCTTATCTAAAAACAGATAGTTCTTTGAACGAAACAATTGATAGAATAAAAGTTCAATCAGTTATGATGAGTGAAAAAGAAGCAGAAAAATTAGATGAGTTTGGGAAAAATGCAAAGAGTATAGTTGAGGGAAAAAAAGCAAAAGAGTTAAAAGAAGAATCGAAAAGATATAAAAATGGTGCTTTAATTGGACTTGGATGCGGTTTATTAGCAGGACTTTATTTTAGAAAAAACATTTGGATATTTTCACTTTTAGGTGTTGCAATTGGTGGTTATGTAGCACATAATATCAATAAAGCTAAAAGAGGTAATAATATCGTTGAAAAAATATAAAAATGAAACATTTTGACATTGACATAACAAAAAACTTGGATATATCTTCTTTTGAAGGAGAAAGTTTACAGGGTACAACTGATATTAAAATTACAGCAAATACTCCTGAAATAACACAAGAAAAAACGAAAGAAACGACATCTAAAGGAGGCTTTATTGAAGGTGCAAAATCGTATCAGAATTTGATTAAATCATTTACTGAATATGGTGCTGACAAAGAAGGTTATGGATATTACGAAAAATACAAAGACCCGACAGGAAAGAAAAAGAAAATTCTCGGATTAGACCCATTGGTTTTTATAGCAGTTTCATTAGGATTAATAATAGCATCGGGTATTGCAATAGTTCTTTTAAAGCCAAAAAAACAATAAAATGGAACGTAAAATGAATAAATCAATTCCATCAAAAGATAAATTACTTCTTAATGAGTTAAAAAGGAGGAAAGCAGTTTGTGTAAAAAAATTGAAGAAAATATCTGATAGGATAGCTATTCTCGAATCATATAAAAAACAGCCTTCTTCAAAGAGATTAGATTTAAAAACATTCCTTAAAAGAAAAGGAGTTGATTATAAAGATTTTTTCGCCCCAATGGGATATTATAGTGGAGCAGAAAAAGTAGTTTCAGATGATAGAGAGAATCAAAAATTAGAATATTGGAAAGGAATGGTTTACAATGACCGTGCAGGTTATCATACACCAAAAAAGTCTATTGTAACAAATGATGACCATTCCGAAGTAACAAAAAGTCAATTAGGAATGACATGGAATCCAAAATTGAATTTGTATTTTCCAACAGCATCCTTTAATGAAGATAATTACGCTATGAGCCAAATGGAAGGTGAAAGTGGCATGGACATAATGGGTGGTTTAACTGTTTCTGATTTTGGTGGATTGAATTTAAGAAATGAGGATGGAGAAATGTTCTTAAATTTTGTTCAAGATTTAGTAGAAGAAGAATTTGATAATGTTTCTGAAGAATTTGATTTAATTGAAGGCTCTGAAGAAATTTTAGAAGAAAAATTAGGCTACTATTCTTTAGAAGGTGAAGAAAACCTTTCTAAAAAAGAAAAGCGTAAGAAAAAAAGGTCAGAGCGTAAAGAAAATAGAAAAGCACGAAAAACTACAAGAAAAGAGTTTAGGTCAGGCAAAAAAGATTGTAAAGCACAATATAAAAGTGGTAAACTTTCAAAAGCAGATTACAAAAAATGTGTAAAGAATGAACGCTCCGAGAAAAAAGAAAAATTACAGGAACAAGGAGGTACTGTATGGGCAAAAATTGCGAGGGCGCAGTCATTTGTGAACCCTTTAAATTATGTTGTTAGAGGTTCAGTTTTAATATTAATTGATTACAACGTATATGCTTTTGCAACAAGACTTGCTCCTGCATTATTACCTGAAGAAGAAGCAAAGAAAAAGTTTACACCTGAAGCAATTGAAAAGGCAAAAAAGGCGTGGAAAAAAACTAAATATACTTGGTGGAAATTAGGTGGAGATGCAAAAAAATTACAAGGCTCTATTATTAAAGGATATAGAAAAAGACCTTATAAAGTAAAAGGGAAAAAATCACCTTTTGAGGGGGATGTGTATGAATTTGAAGTAGAGCAAAAATCTAACTTTATTGAACCTGCTACTGTTACAATAATAAGTGCATCAGTAACAGGATTAAGCACTTTAGCAGGTTTAATAGCAGGTTTAAATAAATCAGGGGTAGATAAAAATCCATATCAAAAAGGACAAGAGCCTGAAGGATTCAAAGAAGATTTAAAAGCATTAGGAGATGACCCTAAACAAGACCCAAATTCACCACAAGTTGATGAAAAAACGGGTAAATGGGTTGACCCATCAACAGGAAGGGAAATAGACCCACTAACAGGTAAATACAAAGACACAATTTTTGGTTTAAATAAGTGGTTAGCAATTGGTTTAGGGGTTGGTGCTTTGGCAGGAATTTATTACTTGACAAAAAAGAAATAATATGTCAACATTTCTTACAGCATCAATAAAAGACAATTGTAATGATAAGGTTATGAACCTTGTCAAAAATGTTGAATTTGGACTTGTAGGAAAAGATGTTGGTACGCAAGTTTTTGTTTTACCTAAAAAGGAATCAGGTGAATATTCAAAGCGTATTAGTGATTTAACAAAAAAAAGTCTTTCACCTTATCAATTTTTAAGAGTAACATTAAAATCAGCAGATGATAAAGAAATTGATTCACAGTATTTAGAATTAAGTAAAGCAACAAAAACAGATAGGGCGGTTAATTTAGATTTTGTATTTGATTGTAAAAAAGCAGATATTCCTAAAGATGTAAATGATTTAATTACACAAAATATAAATACGGGTACTGAAAACAAAAATAAATCTGTTACAACAAATAATAATGTAACAAGCGATACTTTACCTGCCAAAAAAAAGAAAACATGGTTGTATGTTCTTATTGGAGCAACAGCCTTGATAGGAATATACTATTTTTATAAAAATAAAAAGTAAAAATGAAAGTGGAAATACCATGTAATTATAATCCATTTCAACTTAACGTACTTGTTGAGAGCCATACAGCTATTCCTTTAAGAATAGTTGCTATTGACCCGAATAAACCTTCAAGTAGGTATCTTGATAGGACAACAAAATTAGATGGTAAAAGAAAATACGAATTGAAATTTCCTGTTACACCTAAAAAACTTGTCTTATCAATTTATAATGCTGAAAATGGTGATTTGCCTTATGGTGATGACCCGACATTCGATGTTGTAGATTTGAAAGTTGGTAAAGTTAAAGAGTATGATGTTTGGTGGAATCAAGACACAAAAAACTTTTACAACTTTGCAGTTGAATTTAGCCAAAATGCAGGTATATTATCAGCAGGAGATAAAAAACCACACATTTATCGTTCTGATGATGGGAAGTTTACCATAGATTATTATAATACTATTTACGATAGGGAAACAAATAAGAAATTAACTACTCCTGCTCGTATTGGTCATAATTCAGGCATCATAGAAGTAAGTAAGTCTAAATTTTTGGAATATACTATTCCGATGAGATTAATAATTCTTTTACATGAATATGCTCACAAATATTTAAACCCTAAAATTAAAAAACCAATTAATTATGAATCAGGGGCAGATATTCAGGCTTTATATATTTATTTGGGCAAAGGATGGTCGCCATTTGAAGCGCATAAATCATTCTTAAAAGTATTTAGAATTGCAAACGGAGAAGCAAACCATAAAAGGTATAAAATAATCCGTGATTTCATCATTAAATATGACAGAGGCGAAGTTTCAAATTTGAAAAGAAGATGAAATGGGTCAAAGACAAGATGATACACGAAGTATAGTTCAGTTTAATGTAGTAAATATTACTGCAAATCCTATTACTGTTGATTTATTTGACCTTGCTACTTTAAATACAACTCCAACACAGCCAAATTACATAAGTCCACCAAATTCTATTGTACAAACTTTTGGTTCGAGTGTGTATTTGTTTATAGCTGTAAGTAATAATGGTAATATATATGTAGTTGATAACACATTGTTTGTAATAGAAGTTTATGATTCCAATTATAACTTGATAGCTTCACCATCAATTTTTCCAACATCCATAAATTGTATTGTTTATAATAGCAACCAAAATCAATTATATGTTTATGGTGGTACAGGTAGAATATTTATACTTGATTGTAATACAAATACTTATATAATAAATTTTATAACTCCATACACACCAATTATAGGAACTTATAATTCTTTGTCAAATACTATTTATTATTATAATGGTTCAACATTCAATATTGTAGTTTTAGATTGCAACTCTTTAACATTTACATCAATTTTATCTTTACCTATACCATTTTTGGCTATTGATTCAATTATTTATAATCCAAATAACAATATAGTTTATTTTATTTCTAACTTAAATCTATTAATTGGAAGATTAGATTGTTCAACAAATACATATTTATCATCTATTACAAAAACTTTCGCAGGAGGTAGAATAGATGATATAAATGTTTTAGAAAATTCAATATATATTTCTAATACATTTAACATTGAAATACTAAATTGTAGTACAAATAATATAACAACTCTGAATGTACCTGTTATTTTAAATCAAGGTTCTTTAGATACTTTTTTAAATGAACTTTATTATACATCAGTATCGGGAGATATAGTTATAATAAATGCTTCAAACAACACTTTAATTTCAATAACACCACTTGTAATAGGTTCACTTTTTTTGTGTAGTTATAATCCAATAAATAATGATTTTGTATTTAGCAATCCTACTGCATCGAATTTAATTCAATACACTACTTTAGGAATAACAACAACACCATACTACGTTACGGGCGCAACTAACTATAATTATTTTGTTCAGAACTTACAGAATGAACCTATAATTGTATATAAAATAAGAACAATATCTCCCCAAACACAACTTGATAATGTTGCCAACATTTTAAAGATAGATTCAAGCGGTATTCAATCTCAATATCCTATTTTTCCAATCAATTCAGTAAGTGCTTGGCAAGAGCAAGGAAATATTTCAGAAATAAATTTCAAGGGTTTAGTTTTGGATGGTAGAACATACGTTTCAAACTATGTTATAAATGCAAATACTACCGTGATATTAGAAATTCATTACGAACAATTAGATAATACTAAAATAAGATATTTAGGTCAGTTTTTGCCTAAAAAAGTTCCATTAAAAGGATTTTTCGATGATTATGTCGATGTATCTACGTAAAACAAATTTTATAAATTATGGCAATAATAAAAAAATGTATTATTTTTGAAACTGAACAAAACTATTCCACCCCTACTTTTGATTTGGGGTATTTAGGTAAGTATTTTAAAAACAGTAATTTAAGTGGTGATTCAACTCCTTTGAAATACCATAGAAATACTTATTTATCAGCAAGTGTATTTAATAAAAATTACAGTCAATACTGTGGTATTGGTGTGAATAAATATTTTACAAATGAATAAAAGCGCATTTAACTTAATTATTTTCGGAAGCCTAATACTTGTGGTCGCAGTTGTTGTTAACAAACATTATGCAGGTATTAAGAGTGATATTGAAAGTAATTGGGGAGTATAATTTTAACAATTAAATAATAAATCAAATGAACAAAAACACAAAAATTATAATTGGAGTAGGTGTAGGTCTTGGACTTGCATATTTACTTTTTGGTAAAAAGAAGGCTAAAAAAACTGCCCCTGTAACACCACCTAAAGTAGCTATTGATGTAAAGCTACCTGATGAAATTAAAGATGTAGCAGAAGAAGATGCTTTAAATGACCCTCAAACAAGAGAGGAACAAATTGCATTTATCATGGAAAACACACAGCCAACAAATCAAGAGCAATTTTCAGGATTTGAAGGGGTTAAATTTGTTTGGAATCCAAAATTAGGTAGATATTATCCTAAAGGTGTAATAAATGAGGGAGAAATGCCATCTTATGCAGAAAATGTATTTTCAGGTTACGAAGGTGTAGATGATTTGTTCATAGGTTTTGAAGGAGATATTGACCCTGTTCAAGAATCTACTTCATCATTAAATGAATTGTCAGATAAAGAATTGTCTTTAGCTACAAATATCGTTAAAATGAAAAAATTCTCTCCATCTGAAATGACAGACCAACAGGCTTTAAGAGAGATAAGTGATAATGACCCAAAACTTCAAGAGATTGTTCAAACACGAATCGCTCCACGTTTGAACGATGTTAAGGTGATGAAAAAAATGCCTATGTGGAGAAAATTGTTCAAGAAAAGAAAACAAGGAATTTCTTCAATTAAAGAAAAAGCAAAAACTTGTGGTAGAAGACCTTTATTCGGTAGAGAAAAAATAATGCAATGGAAAAGCTGTATTAAAGGTGTTTCCATGAAACGTGCAAATCAAAGAGATAGAGCAAGAATGAGAGCAAAGGCTTTCAGAAGTAAGTTAGTGCAAATATGTGGACAAAAGCCACAAAAAACAGATGGACAGCGTTTCGCACAATGGAAAGAGTGTTCTAACCGAGCTAAAGCAAAAAAAGGAATAATGAATAGTGCAAGTAAAGGTGCATCAGTAAAAAGTTCTTTTAGCGGAGTTGACTACAATGAGGCAAGACAAAACGAATTTACAAGACAAGTAACTAATCGTATGTCAGGAGGAATGTTCGCAGGTCGTAGATTTGATGGTCGAACAAATCTTCAAGAAGAAAATCTTGTAAGACAAGGTATAGTTTAATTAAAATACTATGAACAACAAAATTGTAAATGCTAAAACAATAGGGGGCGTAGTTGTAGGTGTAGCAATAGGTCATTTTGTAGTAAAATCCCGTAGCGTGTTATTTTTAACCGCTATGGGATTAGCAGGAGGTGTAATTTTACATTATTTAACGAAGGGTAAAACATCTTCAACTCCAACAAAATCGCAAACTCCAACAGCAACTAAAATAACATTTATTAAAAAAGTTGAAGATAGTATAAGTGATGAACTTGAAGTAGAAAATGAAGATGTTCAAGATGAACAAATGGAATCATTTTATGGTGTAAACAAAGAAATGTTGTTTGATGAGCAATTAGGTTATAAGCCACCATATTCAACTAAATTAGAATTTGAAAAACCATCTGATTTCATGGATATTAATTTCAATGAATAATTTTAATTATGAAAATAGACCCATCATTAAGCATACCCACAGCATCGTCTAAAGCAGAAGAATGGATTCAATGGCACAAAGACTTAAAAAAAGTTTTTGGTAAGAAAAAAGCTAATTCCATTTGGATTTTCGCATGGGCAAAAAGAGGGGGTGTAAATTCTCCTGCAAATACGAATATGCTTTCATCTTATATTGAACCACAAGGAATTGATGTTTCGAGAACAAGTCTTGAACAAATAGGCGAATCTGTTACAGAAATTGTAGGGGGTATATTTACTTTTGGAAAAATATTAATTATTGGTGGATTAGCAACAGCAGGTATAATTTTGATTTTGATTTTAAGGGCATTGCTTAAAAATCCTCAAAAAACTGTTCAGGGCGCAGTATTATTAACACCGCAAGGTAGGACATACGCAGGTGTAAAAGCATTAGAAAGCGCATCAAAACCATCAACACCAACTCAATAATTTAAGAAATGGCATCAAACGTAAAAGGTAGAATCATAATAGGAACATCAGCAGTAATAGTTGTTGGTATAGCATCCTATTTGATATTTTCGGGTATTCGAAAAAGAAGGATTTTGCGTGATATTTATGACGATTTGCGTGATTTAAAATCTGCATCAGGTAAACAGGCTTTATTGTCAGAAACAAACAAAATAAAGGGAACTTGGGCGTTTAATCCGCAGTTTTGGGAAGGTAAATTAGAAGTTAAACCTAATATTGAATTGAGAGATGCTTTAACACCTAAAGATGCAAGGGAAATAGCCACAAACATTTATAAAACGGTAGGATATTTTTATGATGATGAAGCTAAACTCATGGCAGAAATCAAAAAACTTAAATCACAAGGTCAAGTATCTTTGGTTGCATACGTTTTTGAAAATGCACCATTAAGTTATGGTTCGATGTCAGACTACATTATAAATGCTTTATCAGGTTGGACTGATTCTGAAGATTTGATTAAGGAAATAAATACTTATGTAAACAACTTACCACTATAATATGGATAGGAAAAAGGTAATTATATGGTCAACAATTGGTGTAGTTAGTGCTTTAGCTATCACTTTCACTATTCTTGGTATTCGTAAAGCTGTTCGAAAGAAAAGAGAAGCAGAAGCCAAAAAAGAGAAAGAGGAAATGAATAAATTGAAGTTAGAAGAAAGCGCAAAGGAAAGTGAAGCACCAAAAGAACAAGTTAAACAAGGAACTAAAGTAACTCCTACAAGAGATATTAATAGAGCCTTAAATAATAATTACCAAGATTTAGTAGGTAAAGTTTTATATCCTGCTCTAAAATCAAGTAATGCAGAACAAGGTCATCTTGGTGCAGAAGGGTTTTCTAATGTAAGAAGCACCCCTGAAGTAAATAATTCACAAGGAATTTGGGATTTAGGTCAAACTAATTTCCTTTATAAAGTAGATGCAGGTACTCCAATAGGAACTGTAACAGGTGAACAAAATGATAATATGTCGCCACCTTTAAGATGGTTTAAAGTTAAGTTAAATAAACCTTATGATGGATGGTTTGGAGATTACACCGAAGGATGGGTTCGTGGCGATACAGTTACATTCAAGTCTTACACAAAATCTGCATCTTTTGAAGGTGAAGGAAAATTTGTAGAAAAATATAAAACTGATTATCCTTTAGGTTCAGATGTCTTTCCTCATCCTAATTGGATGTTGCCAAATTCTGAAGAACCTATTTGTCAAGCATACGATATTGATGATGTAATTATGGATTTATGACACCGAGAGCAAAAAAAATAACAATCATAGTTGCAATATCATCAGTTGTTCTTATTGGTGCAGGAATTGGCTTGTATTATTATTTAAGAAAGCCTAAAGATGATGAAAGTTCAGATGAAAGTTCAAGTAGTTCTTCATCAAGTTCAGGAAGTTGTGATTTAAAAGGAATACCTTCAGAGTTAAAAGATAAAAATGGTGTAATTGCCTTTCAAACATGGTTAGATGAAAAATATCCATATTGGCATTTATATTCAAAAACAGGTAAATATACAAACGTATGTAAGGCTACAACAGGACATGATAGAGTAGCAACAGAGGGATGTGGTTCATACGGTTGTCAAACACAAAATCTTTGGACTAAATACAAAGATGAGTATTTAAAAAAGTAAAAGATGGCAAAAGGAAAAGGTTTAAGTACAACAGCAAAAGTATTAATAGCATCAGCAGTAGTTATTGGTGCAGGTGTAGGTTTGTATTTGATACTTAAAAAAAAGAAAAAAGGTGAAGAAAGTGGTGAAAGTTCAGGCTCAACAGATTTAGCTTCAGGTTCAGGTGGAGGTGCAAAAGAAGAAAAAAAGGTAATTGTACCTGCTCAATGTAAACCTAAAAAAGCACCAACAGAACTTAAAACAGCAGGTTTAGTTGCTGATTTTCAAGAATGGTTAGATAAGACCCATCCATTATGGTATAAGGATAATAAAACAGGAAAATACACAAATATATGTGTTAAAAATGTAGAAGGAAAAGTTTTAGATTCGGGTAAATATTGTGGTCAATATGGATGCGGAACTGAAAAAGCATGGGGAATATGGGGTGGAGAATATGTAAAGTCAAAATCTAACGCAACTACAACTACAACTACAACAGCAGTAGTTTCACAAGATGCACCTAAAATTGATATTTTTAAAGTAGAACAACCCTCATCTTTGGCATATTTACCAACATATAAACCTGTTTTTTTTACAGGTGATGATAAAATGATTTATGAGCCAAGTTCTTCTTTTACAGCAGAACAAATGGATTTAGATATTTAAAAAACTAAAAAATGGCTAAAGGAAAAGGATTAAGTACAACAGCAAAAGTATTAATAGCATCAGCAGTAGTTATTGGTGCAGGTGTAGGTTTGTATTTGATACTTAAAAAAAAGAAAAAAGGTGAAGAAAAAGATGAAGAACAATTGGTAGTTTCAGAATCAGGTGGTGGAAAAACAGTAGAAGAAAAGAAAAGTGGATGTAAAACACCAAATTTAGGATGTAAGGTTGTAAGACCTGCTGAACTAAAAACAGAAGAAGATGTTAAAAAATTCCAAAGGTTTTTAGATGCTAATCATCCACTTTGGTATCAAGATGCTTCAGATTGCAAATACAAAAATTTGTGTGAAAAATCTGCTGATGGTAGATTAGCTTCTAAAGGTTGTGGTTCTTATGGTTGTCAGACACAGGGAGCATGGAATAAATGGGGAACTTCTTATATTTCATCAGTCAATCTTGTTGCAACGTATTATAAATCACCTTTAAACATACCGACAGAAACGGGTAAATTTACTTACGGTGCTACTTATGTTCCACCAACAACATTCAATTTTAGTCCTACAAAATATGGTTCTTTGTATTTTGAAGGTGAAATAGATAAATTAGATATTTGATATGAGCAAAGGGGGATTAGCAACATTATTGTCAATTCTATTTATAGGAGGTGGAGTTGGTATGTATTTCTTATTGAGAAATAAATATTGTAAAGCACTCGACCCTATAATGCAAACTGAAAAAGGAGTACAAGCATTTCATTCATTCATGGACATCAAAGATGCTACGTGGTATAAAGGGGGTAAAATAAAAGATACATCAAAGTTTGGAAAATGGGATTGTAAAACAAATGATGCGTATAGACAGTATGCACAAGAGTTTACAATATTTATACAACTATTATCAAAATCAGATAACAAGTAACTAATATAAAATGGAAAAGAAAAATTTAATATACATCGTAGGTGGCGTTGCAGTCATAGGATTAGTTTATTATTTATATAACAAGAATAAACAACCAAGAAATGTAGATGCCCGTTTAGGTGGTGGTCAACCACCACAAGGAGGTGGCGCACCACCAACAGGAGCAGGAGAAAAAGGAGAGGAAGCTGAAACATCAGGAAGTTCTGCACCTGCACCTGCACCTGCTAAAAGTTTGAGTAAAAAAGAAGCGAGAAAACAAAGACGAGCCGATTCTAAAACATACATGGCAAGTTGCGGTAAAAAACCTGTTTTAAAGAAAAATAGACCTGCATGGCAACAATGTGTTGATGAGCAAAAAGCAAAAGGTTCTGCTTTTGATGGTGCAACAAATTATTTTGAAATTACTTCAAGTATGTCAGGTCAAATTACTGACAACATGGATATTTTTTAATTTTAAAAAAGTAAAAAAATGAAAAAAACACAATTATATTGGGCATTAGGAATTGGAGCAGTTGTAATTGGTTATGCAGTTCTTAAAAGAAGACAAAATCAAGCAATAGCGCAACAAAAAGCCATGCAAGAAGAACAACAAAGACAATTATTACTTCAACAACAACAACAACAACAAGACGAAGATGGTGAGGAAGTCGTTGGCGCACCTATGGGTGGCGGTGGCGGTGGTGGTATTGCACCTGCACCTGCACCTGCACCATCTTTATTAGCACCTATTACTACATTGTTTGCACCTATACCTGCACCAACACCAATTACAACGGTAACTGCAACAGATGGAAGTGGTACAACACGACCAATGGTAACTTCAACTTTAAGCGGAATACAACCAATATCATCACCAACTACTTCAACAACTTCATTAACTTCGACAACTTTAAGTGCGCCAACAACAATTCGACCAACAACAACAACAACGACTTCACCAACAACAACAACAACGACTTCACCAACATTATCTACGGTTACACCAACAGTTAGACCAACTACTACTACTACAACACCAACATTAACTGCACCAACTCCACCAAGATTAAATTTTAGTGGTTTTGAAGGAGGATATAGTTATTTTGAAGAAGGTAGTGCATTGACTGATTTATATTAATGGGAGAAAAAAAGATAAACATAGTATTATTTGTTTCAACAGTTATGGTTGCAATGGGTATAGTAATATTTACTACTGCACTTATAATGAAGCCAAAAAGTAAAAAAGAATGAAATTAGATAGAATTACAAAGATAAAGATAGGTTTAGGGGTTTTTATGATAGGATTAACTGCTTTTACAGTAAATTATATCTTGAAGCAAGTTAGACTATTGGCAAACATTAAGTTTGACATGGTTGGAACAACAGTTTCAAAACTTTCATTTACTCGTATTGAAATAATTCTTTGGTGGAAAATTACCAATGTATCTGATTTGTCATTTACTATTAAGGAACAAATTTATGATGTTTATCTTAATGGTAAATTACTTAAAAAAGTAGGTTCTGCTGAACCTGTTGATGTATTAGCAGAAGGCGTAACAAGGCTACCTACTTATGTTGTTTTTACACCTGAAGAAGCAATTAAGGTTGGTATTGATAATTTGGGTGATTTTATGACAGAAGAAGGTAGAAAAAAGCTAAAACTTAAAGTTTCAGGCTATTTTACTCTACAAACTAAATTGTTTGCTGTTAGAAAAGTTCCATTTGAATATGAAGATACTATTCATAATATAATGAATTACTAAATTTCATATATTTGTCATATATTAATTAAATGACAGATATATGTATGAAGAACAAATTGAATCAGTAATGCGAGGGGCATTACTATCAGCAAGTAAAAGCAATAATATTAGTTTACAGGATTTAAGAATAAAAATGAAGTTGACACAAGATAATAATTCTACCGAATGTATTACCTTGAATAAAACTGAAGAAATAGGAGAACTTACTTGGACAAAAGTTTTAGGTTTAAAAGTAGTTTTGAAAAGTATGATAGTTGGTACAATAACAAAAATGCTTTTCGATATGGCTAACCAAAATGAAATAGATTTAAGAGAAGTAAACGTAAGAGTTTTTGCGACAGACATGAAAGGTACTCCATTATTGTATTTGTTTGATGGGGGCAAACGAATTAAAGAGGTAAAATTATCAGAACTTTTTTAATTCAATGCTCTAAAAATTGACATGAATGTTAAAAATAGAGCGAAATATTTAAAATTAAGTTGTGAGCCTGAAAGGTGAAAAATTTCATCTAATCAGGCTTTTTTTGTAGTTCTAAATTAAAAAAAAAAAAATGAGTGTAAATGAAGCACAGGTAACAACAACAACAGGAAGTAATCAAATTCTTGTTATACCACAAGGCGCAAGAACAATTGATATTAAAAATACAGGAGGTTCATCAATAACATTTGTAGGTAATTCAGCAAATGGTTCTTTAGTTTTACAACCTGTTACTATTGGAACAACTGAATCTTACTCTTTTGGTGATGTTGGAAAACCTTATCCAAACATAACGGTAGATTGTACAGGAAGTTCTTGTGATATTTCTATAACTTACTAAATTGAAATGGCAGGTACTCAACAGGGATGGCGTACTTTACCAACATCAGGTGGTGGAGGTGTTTTGTCAGTATCAGGATTAGATACAGATAACAGCGACCCTGCAAATCCTATTGTAAAAATTAGCGTTGATGGTTCTACTGTAACGGGAGATGGAACACCTGCAAGTCCTTTGGAAGTAATTGGTATTCCGAGAGGAAATACTTTAGTTGTTGATTCTGTTTATGGAAATGATACAACGGCAACAGCAAATCCACATTCATTACCCTTTCAAACAATATCTTCAGCATTATTATCAGCCGTTTCGGGAGATAATGTTCAAGTTTTAGCAGGTGTTTACAATGAGAAAGTAATCATTCCAAGTGGTGTAGCTTTAACAGGAAGTAGCACACAAGTTACCATAATTCAACAATTAAATGTAATAACAAGCACTACGCTTATTACAATGAATCAAAATACAAGAATTGAGAATTTTACTTGTAGTTTGAGTTCAGCAGGTAATAATAATTTAATAGGTGTAAATTTCGTTACAGGAGCATCTATAAATGCTAAAATTCGTGGATGCGTAATTAATGTTACTTCAACAACAGTAAACGCTCCTTCTGTTATAGGTCTAAATTCTTCAGGAACTTCAGCAACAACATTCGCAAGTTCAGATGCTATTGCACGTTCTACTGTTAATCTTATTTCAAGTAGTACAGGCTTATCAAGAGGTGTTTATATAAATGGAGCAAACAGATTTACGGTAAGAGAAAGTGTTGTGTATGCAAGAGGAACAGGAACAAATATAGTTGGTGTTGAAACAAATGATGCTTCTGCTGTTTGTGAAATAAAAACATCAACAATAAATGGTTTATTATACGATGTAAATAGAACATTAGGAATTATGATTGTTGGTTCAACAGATTTAGTTAATAATACCGCAAATGGTAATTCTTTTACACCATCACAATCACCTGCATCATTTTCATTTGGTACAATAGGTGGTTTAGCTACCAATCACAGATATTATATGCTTACGGGTACAATTCCTGCCAACCAATTAACAAGTGAGGCAAAAGCAAATCCTTATGACCCTGCTAAAGCGTTACCTGTACCTGTAACACAGGTATCTTTAATAATTGCGGTAACAATGTCGTATCAACCTGCTTTACCCGTAGGAACAGCAGTTTCGCTATTCATATATAAAAACTCATCACTTACACCCGAAATAACACTAACAATGTTACCTGCTGATGGTGGTATAAAAAGATTAGACACAAAATCATTTTCATTATCCACTTTGGATGTAATTAGAGTAACAATGGAAACCACAGGTAATTTAGGAGCAGGTGGTTCATTTCAAGCAGTAATTGGATATTATTAATTTTATATATTATTAAATTTGAAAAAAAAATAAATATAGTTATATGGAATTTCTCAAAATATTGCCCATGATTTTAACAGTTGCTTTTGCTATTTTAGGAAGCTATATAACAATAAGAATAGCAATAGCTGAAATCAAAAAGGATATTGTATATTTAAAGGAAAAAATAGAGGGTGAAATTATAGCTACAAAAGAATCGGAAGATGAGCATAAAGAAACTATGAAAGAGGTTCGTAGTGATGTAAAAGCGATATTTTCTACCCTAACAAAAATACAGGTCGATTTTGCTAAAAATCAAGGCAAAAATGAGGGCAGAGATGAAGTTTTAAATGTAGTTAAAGATGCTATAAGTACAATAGCAAGAAACAATAATAGAGCATGAAAACACTAAAAAAAGGAAGCAAAGGCGAAGAAGTAGGGAGTTGGCAAATGTTTTTAAGAGGCATAGGTTTATATTATGTCGGAATAGATAATGATTTTGGTGATATTACTGAATCAGCTACAAAAACATTCCAACGTAATAATAAGTTAACAGCAGATGGTATAGTTGGTGAAAAAACATATAAAAAAGCCGTTGAATTAGGTTTCAATGTTAACACGGATGAAAATGATGAATTTATTCATTCAGTAAATTATCCACCTAAACCTGATTTTTTACCAATAACAGGAAACGCAAATAGAGAGAAGTTATTTGGTAAGTTTTCTTATCGACCTGCCCCTAATGGTAATAATCCCGAACAAATAATAATTACTGATGATTGGGATGATAAAAACATAGTTAGAGTTAAATTACCTGCTTTATCAAAAGCTACAAATGGTAAATATACCGCTATGTTATGGCATAAGTCATGTGAACATCAATTAGTAAAGTTATTTGAACATTGGGAAAAAGAAAACTTACATACACGGATATTAAGTTATGCAGGTGCTTTTTATCCAAGATTTATTCGAGGTAGTAAAACGCAATTGAGTAATCATTCATGGGGAACAGCATTTGACATAAATGTTCCTTATAATGGATTAAATCAAATACCTGCATTAGTAGGGCAAAAAGGTAGTGTTCGTGAACTTGTCGAAATAGCGAATGAATGGGGATTCTATTGGGGTGGGCATTTTACTCGAAAAGATGGTATGCACTTCGAAATAGCCAAAATTATAAATTAAAAAAAATGGATTTAAAAAAAATAGCATTGTTTACATTACCGATATTAGTTGTTGTCGGTGGTGTTATTTTAATAAGAAGAAGGATGCCTTCTTTACAAGTGGTTAGTACGGATTGGGATAATAATACTGCTGTAATAAGATTTGGAAACAATACACAAGATATTCCATTGGCAACAGGTGAAATGAACGCAGGTTATACTTATTCAAAAAGATATACTCTAAATTACACCCCGATGGGCAAAAAAATGGTTTTTAAAATTGTTGATTCAGATGGTAAGACAATTAGAGAAATGACAATTGATTATTTTTCAAAATTAATTTATTAAGAAATGTCGCAACAAAAAGTTATTGAAGTTCCTCAACGAATATTTAAACAAGTAGGTGGTTGGGCAACTGTATTCACAGTAGTAGCTATAACTTATTATATTTTAGGTGGCTACAAATATTTTTTAGAAATAAACGATATAAAAAAAAATAATAATGGAACAAACTCAAACTAAAAGTGGAGGAAACTCTTTGATAAATTTATTGGTTTTAGGCGGTTTAGCTTATGCCGTATATTACTTCTATTTCAGAAAAACAAAAAAGACGAATCCACAGGATGCTGTCGATGGTAAAACTACATTTTACAGCGCAGATGAAACAAAATTTGTGCGTGGTTATGAAATGCCAACAGATATTAATGCGTTAAAACCTGATGAAAAAGGTGAAATTTTAATTACTCAAAAGCCTGATGAAAATGTCTTTGGCGATAATATTCCAAGTACGGGTATTAAAGTAACTGTTGATAAAGAAGCAAAAACTTTAGTTTATAAATTCAATCCACAAGAAACTTGGATTCATACTTATACTCCTGAAGAAACAAAAAAATTAGTGTTAATTGATAAAAAATATATGTAATGGAAAACTTTCAATTGCAATATATTTTATTGGCAATACTTGGAATGGTAATTCATATAATTACTCATGTTTTACAGAGGCAGAACAAAAAAGTTCCAATGTCAATAAAATATTTTTTGAGCGACTTTTATAATTGGATTAGAATATTACTTGTAATTGTATCAATAGCTACTCTCTTTTTGATGGCTGATGATGTTGCTAATATTTTAGGAATAACCCTTTCAGATGGTTCACCTGCTCGAAGTGTATTTGCATTTTTATGCGGTTACTTAAATCATTCTATTATTAAAAATATAATAAAGATTGTGAAAAAATAGTAGAATGGGAGTAAATGTAAATGTTGATAAGGCGATAAGCGAATATTATAAAAAGGGAGGCTCAACAAAATTTGAGAAATTCCTAAAAACAATATTGCAATGGGCAGGAGAGGATGATAGAATCAACAAAGTTGAGCATTTAGCATATTTATTAGCAACGGGAAAGGTAGAAAGCGATTATTCTTTGGAAAGATGGGAATCTGATTTCGTATGTGGTAAAGCAGGTGTTAAATACGCTGACAAACCATGTCAAAAAGCATTGAACTATTATAGGTCAAGTGATGGAAAAAAGAATTATTACGAACACGGAATAGATAGTAGAGGACTTCCTTATTTCGGTAGGGGTTTAATACAATTAACAACTAAACCTAATTATGTAAAATATGGTGAAAAAATAGGTGTTGATTTAGTTTCAGACCCCGAAAAAGTTTTTGTACCTAAAAATAGTTATAACATTGCTGTTGAATTTCTAACAGACAAAGGTGAAGATGGAACTAAAAAAAGTGTATTTGAAAAAGTAGATAGCGGTGATTTAACAAATGCAAGGAGAGGTGTAAATGGTGGCACAACAGATATAGATAAAGTAAATGAACAATATAAGATATGGGTCGATATACTTAAAAATAATAGTGAAGTAGTCGATGCAACAAGTAATAAAACAGTTAAAAGATTAATTAGTGCAGGTGTTATTTTAGCAACGATAGGAATAACAGGTATAGTTGTTTATTTAGTCTTAAAAAAGACAGGAAAGTTGCCTAATTTCTTAAAAAAAGTAAATTTGTAAATAATAAACATAAAAATGAAAAATTCAACACTAATCATAATAGGTATTGTCGGAGTTGCAATAGCATATTATATGTTAAGAAAACCAACTCAAAAGCAGGGTAAAGTTACAAAACCTTTTAAACCACAAGCAGGAACTATTACAGTACAAGCAGGTCAAGAGTTTAATAAACCAAATACGCAAGAACAATCACAAATGGAAGAAGATTCTGAATTTTGTGGATGTGGTGCTTAATTTTAATTAAAAACAAAAACAAAAAACAAAAAAAATGAAAAATCTATTAAAAAATGAAAATTATGTAGCAATAGGACTTGGAGTTCTAACATTTGCTATCGTTGGTTATTTATTAAGAAAAAGAAATCAATCAACAAGTTCTTTTGAAGGAGATTATTTTGAGCCTTCATCAAGTTATGAAGGGGATTATTTTGAGCCTTCATCAAGTTATCAAGGAGATGATTATGATTATTTTGAGGGAGAAGGTTATGACGATTTCGAAGGTGAATATTTCGAGCCATCAATAAAATAATCCTTATATGGATGCACAAGATTTTATGTATGGAGTAGAAGGTGATAAACCTGAAAAAAAAGTAAAACACAGAATAGGTGAAAACGCTCCAAGAGGTGTAAGATTGGCAATTCGTGAATGGAGAAAGTTACCAAAAAAAGTAAGAGATAAAAAACCACTACTTTATTGGTTATTGGGTTCAGGAACTCCACCATACAAAATGTCAAAAAAAGATTCTAATTACATTGGAAAAAGTGTAAAAGGGATGAACTGTGGAAATTGTAGATATACTTTCCGTAGGCACGTTAATGATGAGTTGATATGCTCTCAAATTAGAGGCAACATAAAACTTGACCATTGGTGTCGTTTATGGGTTAGTGGAGATACAACAAATCCAAAGCCTAAAAAAAGTGTATAAAATAAAAAGATATACTTTAGAAAAAGCTAAAAAATTAGGCGTTTCCGTTAAACCAAGTAAGGTTGATGGAAAAAAAATTGATGTTTTTAAAAATGGTGTTCGAATAGCATCTGTTGGTGGAGAAGGATATAACGATTATCCAACATATTTAGATTTAGAGAAAAAAGGAAAGTTCCCTAAAGGTTATGCTGAAAAAAGACGAAAACAGTATAAAATTAGGCATAGAAAAGACAGAAGTGTTAAGGGTAGTAATGGATGGTATGCTGACCAACTTTTATGGTAATTATGGAAAATGAAGAAAAAAAATTTTCTGACAGAATAAATGAAATTGATTGGGGCAAGTTTGTAACTTGGACTACAATAGTTTCGCTTACGATGATTGCGTTTTATGGATTAGGCGCAATTAAACATTTTAAGGAAATTAAAAAATTAGGGTAATGGATGACAAGGTTCAAGATTTAGAAAATAGAGTAAAAAGACTTGAAAATTTACATATTTGGGGTCTTGGATTGGTTTTAGTTGGTGTTATTGTTTTGTTTATGATGGACAAGAAAAAATCATCTTCTTTGGGTAGTGCTGAAGTAGGTGGCGCAATTCCAACACCTCCACCTGCACCTTCAAATGTTTCAGTATGATAGTAAAAGGAAAAGTTAAAAATAAAGATGGTAGTGGTGAATTTGGAGCAAAAGTTTATGTTTCAGATAGCCAATCTGTTATAACGCCTAAAAAAATTGGAACTACAACTGACACTAATGGTGATTTTCAATTAGATATATCTCAAAAAGATGGTACATATTTAACTGCAAAATCAATTTCAGGAGCAATAACAAAAACACCAATAATAGAAGGCGTTTCTGATTATTTGTTGGACTTATCTTTAAGTAAAGTAACGACAATACCCGAAGTAAAAGTAACAGCAAATAAAACTGCTCAACAACCGATTAATTCAGCAAAAAATGAAACAAAAAATGAAACAAAAAAAAGGTCAAAATTTGATTGGGTTCTTTTTGGTTTCGCAGGTTTAGGAGCATTATTATTAATTGTAGGAGGGGTTTATGTAATATCGAAAAAAAATAAATGACACCAAAAACAAGGAATATTATTATATTTTCAAGTTTAGGTGTCGTTGTATTAACAGCATTTATAATTGCTTTTGCAATTAGAAGAAAAAGAAAAAAAATGGTTATAGTTAAAGGAGAATATACTGTTCCTGAAGGAACGCCCAACATGGCAGATGCCCTTCATTCATTTGAACGTAGAAAATCTGATGGTTTTGGAGGGGGGATGTCAACTAAAATAAAAGAGGCTTTAGTTGAGATGTATAAAAATGGTGTTAATCCTGATGTAACTGATTTAAAAATAAATGTAGATTCAAAAAAATACAAGGTAACGTGGGAAGCGACTATTAAACCAAGCACAGATGGTAAAGCCTATACAGGTATTATGACATTTGGTTCAGCAGGTTCAGGAGCAGATTCAAGGGCAAAAAATCAAGAAACAACTATGAAAGAAAAAGTAGGTGGTAAAGATTATAAACTTGTACTTGATTTTAAAAATCCAACAGGAATCTATATTAGACAATTTTTTTATAAATATCAAAAGGATGAATATCCTGCACACAAATAAAAACAAGAGTTATGGCAAACGAGTATTTTAACAAAATGAATAAAGCACGAAAAGAAGGTGCTAAATCTTTTACACACAATGGCAAGACCTATGTTGCTGTAAAAACAAAAACAGGAATGACTGTTTACAAGCAAAAATAATGGCAGAAGAACTTCCGTATAAAACAGGAACAATCAAATTAACATGGATTGACCCAAGAAATTATAAGTTTCTTGAAAGTAAAATGTTTGATACGGTGGAACAGGCACTATTAAATGTTCCTACTTTTTTGAAACAAGGAGATTTTTTAATCTTTAAATTGGTAGAAACAGATGGCAATCAATATAGATGGGAATTGCTAAATTATGGTCGGAGCAATGAATATATCAATGGGATGAAATTCCGTGATAATAAAGCATTGTATTATGGAACTATGGGATTGGCAGTTTTAGGTGCTATATTTTTGATTAAATTTGTAATTAAAAGACAATAAAATGGCAAAAACTAAAGGAAAACCTTTATCTAAAGGAACTAAAACCGCAATAGGCGTTGGTGTTATATTATTAATAGGAGGTTTAGCTTATTGGTTATGGAAAAAAAGTAGAAAAACAGTTCCTACAACTACTTCAACACCAAAATCAGATGTTCAAGAAAAACTTCGTGATGTTTTTAATAATTTGAACTTTGAAACTGCAAAAGATGTAATATTACCATCAAGTTATCCTTATTTGGATGAATTAGCAGGTGTTCTATTGAAAGCTAAAAATTGGACAATTAAAATTGTTGGTCATACGGATAATCAAGGTAGTGATGCTTATAATTTGGATTTATCGCTTCGTAGAGCAAATAGTGTTAAAAGATATTTAGTTGGAAAAGGAGTTGCTGAAACATCAATTACTACTGAAGGTAAAGGTGAAAGTATGCCTTTAGTTACTAATGATACAAAAGAAGGTAGAGCCACTAATAGAAGGGTTGAATTTGTAATTACAAAACCTGATAATACTGTCGTAACAACTGAAGGTTTGTCCAATACTGCTAATACAAGTATATCAATAACACAAGGTACTGTTACACCACCATCTTCTTCACAGGCTTTAACTACAAACACAACTACAAATACAACTACAACACCACCTGCAAGTACAACAGGCGTAAAATAATAATATATTATATTTAGCGTATAGTGGATTGCAGTTATCTGTGTCCACTTTATTTTTTTTAAGATGAAACTGAATAAAAAGGAATGGATAATTATTGGTAGTGTTGCCTTCTTGATTATAGCAGGTATTACGACAACTATTTTAATTATTCGTTCAAAAAGAGGTAAAGTTTCTATAAAGAACAAAAATCCAAAGAAGATTTTAATTGTAGGCGATTCACAAAGCGCAATTAAAAATTCAAGTGGTAATGCAATCACATACACATACCCTAATCTTTTAAAAGAAAAACTAAAAGATAAAGGCGTTACAATAGATGTATTAGCTTTAGGAGGCAAAACTACTGCTTGGATGAAAGAAAATCTACCTGCACAGCTAAAAAACAATAAATACGATAGAATAATTATATATGGTGGAGGTAATGATACTTCTAATGCAAGTATAAAATTAGAAACTACACTTCAAAATATTCAAGACATGGTTGATATGGGTATTGAAAATGGAGCAGATGTTTTTGTCAATTTAGGTTATAAAGTAGAAGGTGATTTCGGTAATATAGATATTATGCCTGTTGGTAAACCTGCAAATTTACTTGATAGCAAAGAAGAATGGAAACCTTATGTTGAAAAGAGAAAAGAACTTCAAAAATTAATACCTCAAAAAATAAAAAGAGCCAACTTCATACCTGTATATGATTTACAGAGTAAGACAGAAGATGGAATACATCCTACATCTTCAGGTCATAAAATTGTAGCTGAAAAAATATACGATTCAATAGTAAAAGAATACTGATGCAACTAACAAAAAATCAAAAATATTGGTTAATAGGGATAGGAATTGGTTCTTTGGCTTTAGTTACTTTAGTTATATTATATTTTGCTAAAAAGGGAAAAGGTTCAGGTTCGTATAAAATGAAATATTTTACCGAAGATGATAAGTGGTATAAGTATAAAGATAATAAGTCTATCGTTGAAAAACTTCATCCTGATGCAGTTCCGAAATTTAAAGATTTCCTTTCGAGAGTAGAGAAAGAACTCGACTATGTAGCTATTGCTACAAGTGGTTATAGGTCATGGGAAGAACAGACAAAATTGAAAGCGCAAAATTCAAAAAACGCATCCGCAGGTAATTCAAGTCATAATTACGGATTTGCTTTAGATGTTAACTTTATGAAGGATGGAGTTAATGTATTAATGAAAGCAACTGATACAAGTAAATGGCAAAAAAGTGGTATTTTAGATGTTGCAAAAGATATGGGATTATTATGGGGAGGAACTTTTGATGGTTATCCTGATAGAGTACACTTTTACTATGACCCAATTCCAAGAAGCGAAATGAAAGAACGATACCTTGCAGGTCAAAAAGACGATAAAGGGTACATAAATTTAGGATAATGAAAAATAAAAAAATATACATAATTGGAGGTATTGTAATTGTAGGAATAATTGCATTTATAATTTATAAGAGAAGAAAGAAATCAACATCTACTATTCCGACAAAATCAACAAGTCCTTTCGACATGGTAAGCGAAATTTTTACGGGTAATAAAGCACCTGAAAGTGCATCAGGATATGTCATTAATGATAAGTTAAACGCTGATGGAAACTTTCAATTTCCTGCCCCGAAACAAGGCGTAGATTTAAAATCAAAAGCAATCACAAATATTTTGTCATGTTTAGATTTTGAAAGAAAAAACACATACGATATTTACAAATCCAAAGGTGATGTTTTGTACAATATTGGTAGAGATGGAAATCCTGATACAATAGCTACTGAAAAAATGGCTGAACTATGGTATTCAAGAATCGAAAATCTTTTACAGCATTTGGAAAATAGTTTGAAAGCAGATACAAGTATAAATCAAGCTACAAAAGAATATGCAGGTGTAATGCTGAAAACTTTTAGAAGTTGGTTAATAACAGTTTTTCCTCCAAAAAAGTATAATGCTAATGCAGATTACTTTAAAAAATATCAAAAAGATTTTGGAACTAATTTATCAAACTATCAGAAAGGATGTCAATAACAAGTTTTTATAGTGGTCTAACGGTTAAAGAAAGATTTTTCTTATCATTATTAATTGTTACAATTATACTTTCCTCAATATTTATGCTTCAATCATATTCTACAAATAGGAGATTGAAAAAATTATATGAGAGTGAAATTGAAAAAACAAAAAAAAAATATTTAGAAGAAATTCGTCAAAAAGAAGAAAACATAAAGAATCTACTGAATGATAATAAAAAACAGGATAGGATGATTGAACAGGCTAACAAAAGTATAGATAGCCTTCAAAAAGTAAAAAGTCGTGTAGAGATAAAATATAAGTGGAAATACAAAGAGATTGAGTTGTATAACACAGAACAAATTAAAAACTATTGGAAAAATGAATTTAAGGATTAGTTTATTACTGTTTATTTTGGGTTTTTCAAAATTACTTATTGCTCAAAAAGTTGAATTTCCTATCGTTAGCATCATTGAAGGTGATTCTGTTATAATATTTACAACCGAACAAGGTCGTAAATTGGTAAACATCAATGAGCAGAAAAATGAATGTTTTGAAAATTTGGACATATCTAAAAAAGAACTGAAGCAGGAAAAAGTTATTACTGAAAGTCAAAAGGTTCAAATTAAAAATTTAGAGCAGGTAGTATTAGATAAAGACACAATAATTGAAAGTAATAAATCACTAAATGCTATTTGTGAAGATGAAAAAAAACTACTTGAAAAAGAAGTCAGAAAACAAAAGATAGCTAAATGGCTTTCAATAGGTGGAATAGTTGTAGTTGGTGTTTTAGGTATCGTTTTTTAAACTATGTAAGAGTTTATTAAAAAATTAACGACATCTAAATTTTTCTGAATACCTTTTATTTTAGTTCTAAAATAAGCAATCTGTTCACCCATTTGGTCTTTAAATTTTGCATCTTCAACCTCTTTGTACATCAATTTCATTTCGGTAATTGTAAATTCAATCTCTTGAATCTTTTTCTGTAATAAGTTTTTAATCATAGACATATTTTCATAGTCGATATTCTCAATACAGAACATCTTTTCAGAAATATTGTAAGTTATTTTCATATCACATCCAAATCGTTAAAATTAGATTCTAAATTATCTACAATTGAAGTTAGTAGAGATACAGTAATATTTTTAGCTTTACCCCTCTCTATTTTGCAAATCCATTCGTGTGTAACACCAACTTTTTCAGCAAGTTCTTTCTGTGTCAACTTATTTTGAAGGCGCAACGACTTTATTCGTTCACCGACTTGAAGCATTGTATTTTTCATAATCAAAAGATTCAATTTTATCGTTTAATAATTCTCGTAAATTCAATTTATTTATGTGGTATTCTTCCAAAATCATATTTAAAACAGAACGCTTAAATTCTGCTTCAATTAAAGTATTGAAGTCATTACTATTTTCTTTTTCGATACTTTCAAACGCATCTACCAAGTTTATTTTATGAAAAGATTTACCTTGTTTGTTGTAATTTGCATTAGATTCAGATAAACTTAACTTTACTTTACTTTTTGCAAAATCTTTGCATAACAACATTTTTTCTTCATTCAGGTGAATTAGTTCCATACGATTAAGAAAGTTGTAATAAACATTACCAAAATCATATAACCCATGCTCACCATTTTTCGATAAATTTTCTAAAGCAAGGCATAGGTTATCTTTAAGTTCTAAATCAAATTTTCTATAATCAAAAAAATCTTCATTTTCTTTTGATTTTAACAACAATGGAGTTACTTCCTTATAAATAGATGGCAACATTTGTGTTTTGTAAGATTTAAGCCACGAATAAAAAGTAATTGGATTAATTCCAAAGTAATCACCAAATTCACCTCTTACACCGTAGTAAAAAGCCAATCTAACATCATCTAAAGTGAAACTTGAATAATCACGAATAATATCATCGACAACTCTTGTTTTGATATAGTTTATTTCTTCTTTTTCAAGATTAATTCCTTTGTCCAAAATGGTCATATTAACAAAAACATGGATTTGTTTTACAACAATATTTTTATCCTGAATTTCTTTAATTTTTATGCCATTATTAGCATTATAAATTTCTCTTACTTTATTGCTAACAGAAATATTATTAGGCAATAAGTTTTCAGTTTTTTTAATAAGTTGATTCATTTTTAAAAAGTTTGATAAACTGTATTCCAATCAATATCATCAAGATTCTCATGTGCTTCTTTTACATTATCTAATTTGGTCTTTTTCGGTGTCATTTTATTACGTTCATACCAATTAGAAATCCATGTATTAACAGCACCTTTCCAATTTTTCATAGGGTTTTTACCTACTTTCCAACCATTACTCTCAAAGAAGTTAAAAAACCTTACGCCTTCACTATCAAATAAAGAAAATTCTTTTTGCTTCATAAATTCTTTTATCTCATCTACTGAAGGTTTTGAAAATCTTGAACCTGTGCTTGGTAATGATTCTTCAGATACATTTTTTGTATAAGGTCTTTTGACAATTTTAATTGATTCAGGTAAAATAGATGTCATTTCCTTGCAACCTTTGAACTTTTTATCGTCTGAAAGATTCTCTTTCAAAATCAAAATAATTTGTTTGTGATTATTGTTGTTATCGTTCAATGGCAATTTCTTTTGATGCTTTAAATAATTACGAATCCAAATCCTATTACCATCATTACTCTTAACATATATTTTACGAATTTCTTCTATGGCTTTACGAAGTTCTTCTTCAGAAATCCCCATGTAAAAAAGCATAAACTTTTTGTTGTATTCGTAAACACCTGCATTATCACAATTTTCACAAAGGAAAATGAATAACAACTTGGCGTGTGGTGTAAGATTGCTAAACCATACATCGTTCCACTTATCAACATTAGTTAATCTATTACTCATTTCTATAAATTTTTAATAGTGATACCATAAATTGCTTCCACTAATTTCTTTTTAAGTTGAAATACATCTGTGGTGATATATTTCTTTTTTTTAGTGTCAAAACCTTTTATGTCAATAAATTCTTTAGACCCATCAATATGCCATATTTCAAAGTCCAAAAAATAATTCGCAATATGTTTGTTATTAACATCTATTGAGAATTTTACTTGACAAAAAAAGTCTTCAATTTCTCCTGCTTGTTTAAGTAATTTCAGTTTTCCGTAGTGAACAGATTCTTTAGTAGAATCAAAAGAAATTCCATCAACAACTACTTTTTTGTTGCCAAACTTTTTTCCTTTGGTATCTTGTTTTTTTACAATTTTACCATCCACTAATTGAAAACCTTTAAAACTCATCAGAAAAGACTATCTTCAGTATCATTGTTAATATCAAAACTTGTAGAATCATCATCTTTTGATATTTCAAATATGTCATCTGAAATTACTTTATGACTGTTTTCAGGTAATACGACATTATCAAAAGAATCATCTACAATATTGTCAAAAGCATTTTCCAAAGAATTAATTTGTGTCTTTGAAATGATTTCAGGCTGAACAATTTCTTCTGAATCACTTGGTATTTCAACTCTAACAGTTGCGCCTCCTTCAAAACGACTATCGTAATCTACTGCTTTTGATATTTCGATTACACCTGCTTTTGGTATCATCTTCGAAAGTTTTTTTATTGCAGATTTTATTTCCATAAAATGATGAACATCAGTACCATTATTGTAAGGAGAAAATTTAGAGGTATCTGAATTTGCACTTTGAGAAAAAGACCTAATTTTATCTAATTCATTTTTTTCAACAACAGTAAAAATAGTTTCCCCATCATCTAATTTACAGATTGCATAAGTACACATTAAATTACCTTTATCAATACCTCTATATGGCTTGTGTTTCAAATCAGGATTAAGACCATACCAATAATCAAACTCATCCTTTTCAAATACTGCTTCGGCATAAATCTTTTTTACTCTTGGATTTCGATACATCATTTCAATTAAACCCTTGTAGCCAACTTGAAATTTTGCTTCACCTTTATATGGGATAATGAAAGCGTGTTGTTCTTCTGTATTAGGTCTTAAACCACATTCTGCTGAAAGTAAAATTGCCCCAAATAAAGATTTCGGGTCGCAATTTAAAAGTTTAGGGTTTTTCTTTACTGCATTAACGCAAGTAATATAAAACTGCTCAACAGAAATACCATATTTGTTCTGAAGAAGTGATGCGATGGATTTTTCATAGTTTTTTAAAACATTCGAAAATCCTGAAACGGTAGATAAATTATTTGTCATATACTAAAAATTAAAAAGGGTAAGGAGTTTCCATATATCGAGTAGGCTTTGTTCAAAAAATACATATTTCATCCCCTTACCCTAAAATTATTACTTCAATAAGTGAGAGTTAAGAAGAATTTCATCTGCAAGTTTAATTGCATTTTGTCGGGTAATTCCTGTATAACCATCTCCTAAACTTTCTATATACATTCCATCTGAAAAGTCAACTATACTGATAGCTACTGAACGACCAACGGTAACAGTCATATTTATTTTAGTTTCCATGTTTGCCAATTCTTTTAGCTTTACAGCAAAAGTGTCCAAATCTGCTTTTTTAGAATAAAGAATTGAAGCATAGTCTTTCAAATGCGTATATTCCATATTCCTGAAACTGTAATAAAAATAAGTGGTTGTATCAACAGAGTTTGATATTTTCTGAACTATTTCCCAACCCTCAACAGTTCCTTTTACAAGAGTTTTTGATTGAGTTGTAGTTTGTGAAAACACCATAAATGATGCGGTCATAAAAGATAAAGATAAAATTAGATTTTTCATTGTTTTTTGTTTTTAGTTAATTATTAATAAACGTGTAAGCACTACTGCTTTTGCCCATGTAAAAAGAGAACACGGATGTATCACAGTAAGTTTCATTGATTCTTATTTTAAGAGTAGTAGCATTTTTAAAGTCATTCAACATTCCACTATTTTCTAAATCATCTGTGATAAAAACTACCGTTCTATCATCAGAAGTTATAGCTGAAAAAGAATACTTTTTGTTTTCACCTGCAACAACACAGACTATTTCTACTAATGGATAATCCTCACAGGTATAAGAGCCTTGAATGTAAAAAGCTATATTACCATCTACATTTTCTAATTTCAGTATTGCACCATCTACTTGTTTCGTATATGCAATTCTGTAAGGGTCATCGAACCCATTGTTCACGGTTTCATAACTCCATTGAGCAAATGAACTCAATGAAAAATAAACAAAACTTAATAAGATTAAAACTTTTTTCATTTTTTTAAGATTTATATTTTGACAATTTAACACCTACTCTGTTGACAGTTTCTTTCAAAATCAAATCAACAATTTCTTTATTTATTTTTTTATTTCTTGGGTAATGATTAAAAATCACATTATTAGCATAATTTTCAATTATTGTAATTATTTCTTTTTGAAAATGAAAAGGTAAAATTGAACATTCGTCAACTAAAGAAAGAATTTCATCATCACTTAATTCAATTACTTCTTCTTTAATTTCTTCAGTAGAAATGTCATCCAATTTCCATTCAAAGGGTGCTTGTTCTGTATTTTCTTCACTTATAGTTTCAGATTTTGAAGTGAATAAACCTACTTCGTCAACAGAAGTTTCAAGAACAACTCTTTCATTTGAAACAACAGGTTCAGATAAAATAGAATCCATTTCAGGAATTGGTTCACCTAAATTTTCTTTTATTACTTCTACGATTGGTTCTTCCTCTTTAATTAGGCGTGAAGCCATAGAACAAGTCATTTTTAATTGATTTAAAATAAATCCTGCTTCAGCCGACCTTTCGCCAAATTCTGATAGTACAATAGCATCGAGATATGCCATAATATCATTCAATTCAGATTTTTTAGTCGCAGTATTTATTTTTTCAAGAGTAGAATTTAAGTTTCTTAATTTTGAATCAATTACTTCATTTTCACGTTGTTTTTGTTCTTCTTCAAGTTTACGTTCCTTTTTAAGTTGTTCTTGTTTTGCTTCGTAAACTTCCATCTTTTGCTTGACAAGATTTTCTGCTTGTTTCAAAGGTTCATAAATCTTTTTTACAAAATCATCCAATCTTTTACCATAATCAATAAGAGGTTGTTTTAACTCTTTTCTTTTGCTTTCAATAGCAATGTGAGTTTTCTTTACAAGTCTTTTTAATTCTACTGCTTTATCGTATGTTTCTTTGTCATCTTCGGTAACTATGATAGCGTTACAATCATAAACTAACTTTTCAAGATTTTCATGTATTGAAAGAATTTCATCCTTGTGTGTTTTTTCAATTACGGAAATTTGATTTTCCATTTCTTCTACATTTTCCATTATTCAGGTTTTACATTAATAATTCTTGGTACATCTTCTTTAAAAGCACACCATTGGTTGTAGGCGCACTTTATACAAGTTTCATAATTTGGCAATGGTTTAAATCCAATTTCTAATTGTTGTTCAAGATAAAGTTTAGCTTTTTGCAAAAATCTTTCATGCGCCATTAATTCATATTCGTCAATGTCAACGTATATTATTTTAGCACGACCAAATTCTTTTGAATCGAAAACAAAAAAGAAAAATGGTGGATTAAAACCATATTCTTTCCAAAACAAAAACTTATAGTGTTTTGCTTGAAGCATAGTTCCTTGTTTTCTTGGAAGCATTTCAGTATTCCAACCAAATTCAGACCATTTATCGTCAAGAAGTCCACTAAATTTCAAATCAATAATTACAATATGATTAGGGTTTTTTTCAGACTTTAAATGTGAATAGGTTTCAAAAATAGATTTCCACGATGCCTCAATATCAAGTGTTCCTATCCATTGGTCATCAGCAATTATTTTTCTTCCTGCGCTAACTAATTGAAAGCCATATTTTGCTTTAAGAGTATGAAAATATTCACTTTGTTTTTTAGCAACTTGAAAATCTGCGGTTAATTCACCTTTTTTTGTTATTTCAGGTTTTGGCGCATCTGTTTCACCTTTAGCTAAAGCACCCGTACATAACCATTCAAAATAATGACCTAAATCATTTGATTTCGTACCTTTTCCGTATTGATGCAGAATCCATTTATTCATAAATAGAAGTCCACAAAATTCACCTTTTTGATACTTAATTAAATCTTTAATCATTGATTGATTAATATACAATTTACTCATCGTCTGATATGTTTTCTAAATGTTCAGCAAATAGTTTCCAATCATAACCTCTTTCTTCAAATTCTTTTTTGAAGTAAGAATCCATAAGGTCAAAGTTTTCAAAATCACCTTTATCTAAAAGATAATTTTCCATTCTACCTAAAATGAAATTTAGTTGAGCCACATCGTAAACAAATGTTGCAGGTAGAGTTGGAGTATTTCTTTTAATGTCAGCATTTGAACTATACAGGATAATAAATTCAGTTATTCGCTTGTAACCGTTTAAAATATTTTCTCTTTTTGTTTCCATGATTATTAAAAAAAAATGGGAACACCCAAATATAGAGTGTTCCCGTAGTTACTAATTAAGTGCTATTGTTCCTTGAAACGGAGATGATTTTATTTCAGGCTTATCAAACATTTCTATTTTATCCAATACCAAAACACTATTCATTTCAAGGTCATATCTATCTTCAGGAGAACAATTTTGATGAGCAAAATAAGTTAACGCCTGTGTAATACCAAAAGCATTTGTATCACCGCTTTTCACAAAGTAATTCAGAATGTTTTGCTCCTTTTCTTCGCTTATTGATAAATGTTTTGTAACATTTTTCATAGCTTCAATCGGATAGCTTAATTCCTTACTTCCCTTTTCTGTTAAATCAGAAAGTTTAGCACCTAAATATTCTTTTGAAGCATAATATTTTATAGCATCTTTTACTTGTGAGCAAACCAATTCATAATTCTTCTGCTTGGTATTTTCAGACCAATCAATAGTCGAATATTCTTCCATTTTTCCTCCTAAATGAGTTTTTTGGAAAGCATCATCTTTAAAAATCATACCGTTGGAACAAGCCAAAACAACTGCTCTTGGTGAAATAGAAAACTTTCCATTGCCTGTTTCACTATTGGATATTACAAATCCTGATATAATACCATTGCCACCTCTTGTGCCATTAGGAACACGATAGTTTTTAAGCAATTCAGGTGCTTCTAATTCAATTTCAGGGCATACGAAACGCATATAGAACTTTGTGTCAGTAATATCCCCACTTTCAATAAGCACGTTTAAGCCACTTTCTCGAATCGCATCAAGTGTTGCTAACATTACATCGTAATTATCAAGCACGTTGTATCTATCCGATAAAATTGCCCTTGCTACTCCTGTTTTCTTTTCTTTGTCAATAAATGTTCTTAACAAATAGTTTTGATTCCTTTTTTGCTCAAACCAATGCGTAACATTTCTATCTAACAAATGGATGTTATTTTCATCCAAAAGCATCTTGTCATAGTATTTCTTTGGAATATCTAAACGTGATGCAATTTGTGAATGACAACAATCCAAAATAGCAAGATTTATTGTTTCTGTTGAAGTATCTTCTACTACGATACCCGAATCGAGTAACAGTTTGGAAAAGTCATCAAGTTTTGATTCATTTACAACTTGAAGTTGAGCCTCAAACATCTTCATGTAACGGGCAGGTACGACAAAATCGTACTTTAATAAATTTTGGTTTTTTAATTCGTTAACGATTTCAACCAAACTTAAATTTTTAAGATTTACCATGTTTTTTAAAATTTAATAACTGACATTTATTGAATTGAGAGTTCAAATATATAAAAAATACTTGAATATAAAATTACAAATCAGAAAAATCTACTCCTTTGAATTTTTCTTTTTCATCAGGATATATTTCCAAATAAAGAGGAATCCAATATGAAGAATAAAAAGAATGACCACCCGAAGTCATAAAAACCATATTATTGAAAGGTTCTAATCCTTCTATAAGTCCAAGACCTACGTTCAAACATTTTTGAGAATCTTCATCTGAATTAAAATAGTCTTGTCGAAATTCAAAAAGAGTATTCCACAAAGGGTAGTTTTCTTTTTCGGCAATAAAATCATCAATATCATTACCATACTCATCGAAACAAACTGACATGAAAGTAAACCAATGAATTTTAGAATAACAATTGATAAAAATTTCATCAATACCACCTTGTTCAATTTCTTCATATTTAGAAAAATCAAGTCGGTTATCATCACAGTAATTTTTAATTAAAGTGTTTGAATCCATTTCCCATAACCATTCTGTAAAAATAGTTTCTCTACTTGGTAAACGAATGTACTCATACAAATTACCATCACACCATTTTTCAACTACTTCTAATTGGTGAAAGTTGAAAGTTCTGTCAACCCAATTTTCTACGGTTAATTTAAGTTGATGTTTCAAATCAAGATTTAATTGCATTTCCATTTTACTTCTTTTTTAAATTTTCTACTTCTTTATAAATTTTTCGAAGTTGTATTTTATCAACTTCATTTAAGGTTTTGCCAAACAAGGCAATTGATTCTAAAACAGAATCTATACGTTCATTAAGGGTGAGTTTTTTTTCCAATGGAACAGGAAGCCTATTGGATATAGCAAACTTCATTACCTTTCTATTTGTAAAATCACATTCAACTACTCCAATTTCATCAATAACTCCCATGTTTCGAAGTTCTGTTATTCGATTTCGGATGGTTTCGCTATGTTTTGAAGAAGGGTATTTGTTTTTGAATATTTCAGAAACCTGTGTGCCTGTTAAACCATCAGGATGTTCCCAAAAAATATCAAATACCTTTAACCTTTTATCGGATATTAAGCCTGAATTTTTTATGGCGTAATACGTTTCAATACTTGTTTTCTGTATCATGTCAAAAAAGTTTTGTGAAACAATTCATTTGCAAAATCAAATGATGTTGGTATTCTGCAAGTGATTATATGTTTGTGTTTTACTTTTGGATTTAAGTTTAAGGCAATCATTAGCCTTTCTTTTTTGCTCTTAATAAGCCTGATAGATTTTTTGTTTTTAAAGAAAATACCATTGCTAATTTCCCAATCATTTTCCAAAAGATAGTTTTCGAAATTAAATGGTTTCATCTCCATGTGTACTAAATTTGGATATAAATAATTTAAAATAATCAGTAAAAGATTTAGGTGATTTTTTTTCAGGGATAAGAACTTCTAAATCGGGATGATTATATAGTTCTCGATTAACAATAGCCATATAAAGGTCAAGGTTAAAAGAACCCCCTTTACATTCAACTCCACCCACACTCATAGATGTCCACCACTTAATTGAATAGTGCAAGTTGTAAGGCATAGGCATATAAGGTACAGCCTCGATTGGTGTTGGTTTAGAAATTAGATTTTTCATAAAAATTATTTTAGAAAATAAAATATAGGGGCAACATACCCTGCCCCATTTAGGTGTAATTAATGATTTAATAAACTATTATTAGGATTGTTCAATATAAAATGACCTACGGCATCTCCAACAGCATTGTAGATAGCCATTTCATTTTCGTCAAATTTGTAACGTGAATAACCTTTATTTTTATCGACTAAAAAATCTTGTAAATTTTCAACAGAAGTAGAATCAGGTAAATTGATTATCAAAAAATCAATCATGTCTTGATAATAGTCATCAATTGAAATATCTTCTTCAATTTCACCATCACCATCACAGTTATAACAATTTTCAGTAGTGTAACCTAACCCATCACATTCTGTGCAATCTGATTCTTCTTCGGTATCTTCATCGTAAATTTTACCACCATCACATGAATAACAATCACGTTCTTCATAACCATCACCACAACAACTATGGCAAGTATCTTTAGTGAAGTTGATAGCATTACAATTGCCATTGTTTCCAAATTCATAATTCAACCTACCAAAGCATCTGATAAGTTCACCATGTAAAGTTTCTGCATTTCCTGAAGATGGAACAAGTTCATTCCATTTTTCATCTAATAAAGTTGAGTAAGCACCATTGTTTGCCCAATAGGACTTACCTTTTTCAGTAATTAATTTTTCTGTTTTCATTATTTTAAAAAATAAGTAATAGAGCAAATAACCCTGCTCATTTGGGTTGTTTTTATTCTTGTTCTAAAGCGTTAATTTCTTCTTTAAGTTGAATAGCACATAAAGAAAGTATCGCTAAAGCATCGTGTAATTTGGTGAAGGCGTTTTTTGAATCATTCCAAAAATCCTCTCCGTATTTTTTGACAACATTTGAATTAACAATCTTGTGAAGATTATCAGTAATCAATTTAATTTCTTCAAAATCACATCGTAGCATTTCTACATTAATTTGATTATTGATTTTATTTAATTCATTTTCTAAATCTTGTTTTTTCTCGATTAGATGTTTCATTGTAAAAAAAAATAAATGGGGGCAACTATCACCCTGCCCCCTTTAGGTTTTTAATATTTAGAAATAGTGGAAATAACTGTTGTTTTAGTTCCCTTGAAATCTTTGTGAGCCTTGATAGTTGCGTTGAATTTAACTATTGAGCCAATTTCAATATCAGAATGATTACTAATCAAAAACCTGTCAGGTATATTCCCGAATTTTGAAAATAAATTACCATCAGAATCTACCATTTCATAAAGCGTGGTATCTCCCCAAGAAGTGTTCATTTCCTTCATTTCAACAACGGTAAGTTTTACAGGAAGTTTTTCGCCAACTACTCCACAGAATTTACTTTCTTTCAATTCAACATTATCGTTTTCTCTTGAAGGTAAATCATTGTAAGCATCAAAATCGGTGATAAAACCAAGAACACTTTTTGCTCTTGTATAAGCAACATAAATCAAGTTTTTTTCTTGCTCCTTTTCCCAATCTTTCTTTGCGTACTTTGAAGGCATTAATTCTTCGTGAATGATGAAAACACGGTCAGCCTCTAATCCTTTTGATTTGTGGATAGTTGATAAACAAATACCATCAGAATCATCAGAGAAAATAACTTTCAATTTTTCAATCAAATCATCACCTGTATCACAACCTGAAGAAAGAGTTTCTAAAGTCATAACTTTATCGTTGAACGAAACTACAATAGAACTTTCCATCGCTTCTTGCTCATCAATTTTCTCTTTTTTCATTATGTTTTTAACCAACTTATCCTTCTCTTTATAAATACGGGCAAAAACATTTTCAATAGAAAAAGGCTCACTTTTTCTTTTAGTGCTTTCTACCAATGAAATTAAAGATTTAGATATGTCAGTACCCATTACATAACTTTTGATACCTTGTTTAAGATATTTCATGCAGAGAGATACTAAAGGCATGGTGTTACGACAAAGTATCATATCACCTTTAACAACATTTTTGTAACTGAAACTATGTTCAATTGTACCTTTTTTAGCTGTTTCTGAAGCCTGTATCTGTGGCATATACTTTTGAGCGTACTCAATAATATCCGAACCACAACGGTAACAAACAGAAAGTGGTAACTCAATAGTATTTGGTATAGCCAATAACTTTTTGAATGATTCGCTATCCGCACCTGCAAAACCGTAGATTGCTTGTGCAGGGTCGCCTACGGCAATAAATCTACCTGTATCTTTTTTGATTGCACGTTTCATAATTTCACGTTGGCAACTATTCAAGTCTTGACACTCATCAATAAACACGATGTCATATTGACGAAGTTTCAAATTATAATAGTTAGGCAAGAAAACCATGTCAGTAAAGTCAGCAGAAGTTAAAACAGATGCACCGATATTAATAAGTAACCATGCACGAAAACACTCACCGTTGATTATCTCAACATTATGCTTGTCGCACAAATTATACAAGTCATCAATACCTGCATCTTGATTTTTTAAGTCAACTAAATTCAAACGACCTAAATCACATAGATTAAGAACACGGTTAAAATATCCAACCTTATCTTCGATTGTTTCCTTTTCAGTTTCATCAAATGCAAATTTGTGAATCATTTCAAATTGTTTCCCATCAAATTTGTATTTAGAAAGAACATTAATATCGTTTGATTCAAAATACAAAACAATATCCTTTAGAATCTTACGATACTTCGAGGCATCAATTTCACATTTGAAATCTTTCGTTAATGAACCGTAACCGTATGCGTGAACAGTTTTAACATCAATGTTCGTTGCGCTACTTGGAACACGTTCTTTCAATTCTCCTGCAATGCTTTTGTTAAAAGCAAGGAACAATACATTCTTGTCAGAAGGAATTAATTTTAAGGCATTAATCAAGGTAGTTGTTTTACCCGAACCTGCAACTGCTGAAACGACAGCATTTCCATCACCATCTGTGATAAAATCGTAAATTTTCTGTTGATAAACAGAAGGTTTAAATGAACTCATTTTTTTAAAATTTAGAATGAAAGCAACCCACCCTGCTTTCTTTGGGTAAAAAATGGGGGTCAAAGACCCCCGTATTAATTATGAAAAAATTATATCACCATACATAGATAGCTGTAAGGCATCCCAACAGCTATAAGCATCGTAATCATCTTCATTAAATATTGACAACAATAATTCTGAATAACTACTTGAATTATTATTAATAAAGGTTGTTGCTGAATCCAAGTTAAGTTCAACAGTTTCTTCAGCCTCATAATCTGTAAAGACTATGGATTTGCCTGAATCCAAAATTTCAATCATTACATCCTCAAAACAAATAGAGCCATCTGCCATTTTTTCTTGGCATCTCTTTTTTGCTTCAATATAATTACTGTGATTTGGTTCAGCATCCCAATCAACTTGAACAGAGCAATTAGCCAATTCAATTAAACCACCATTGCAAAAAGAATCGTAAATGATTTTTTTCACATCTTCTTTTGAAAATTCAATTTTCATTTTTTAAAATTTAAAGTAAAAAAAGTGGGAGCAACAAACCCTGCCCCCTTTGGGTTAAATATTAAATCCGTTTGACAATCTTTTTAAAAATTCACTTTTAGAAGAAAGAGAGGCATTTGTTTTTAAACCAATCATTGATTTCACATCTTCTTTTGAAGTGAAAATTGGTTGACGAGTTTCAGAATCTAAAAACTGTGTTCCCTTTACTTTTTCCCACATACTAACACGGTCATAAAATTGTTCCCAATTTTTTTCTGTAATTTCAGAAATACCTACCGACATACAATGGAAAATAATCGTATGAGCAACACGATTTAAAGTAAACATTCCATCTTTTTCTTCAACGTATAAATTGTCAAAGTTTTCAATTTGCTGTAAATTATAATTTAAAGCCATTTTGTAAAATTAAAATCAAGACAAACATAACTCCTTGTCTTATAGAGTATAGTGAAAAGGACAGGATTCGAACCTGTATCTTTCAACAGTTTCCCATTGAACGCTTCCCCAAATTAAGCTACCTTTTCATCTGCCAAATCCCTGCAAGGCAATCACCATATAAAGGTGTCAAGTTCAAGCGTGATTTTAAATCCTACGCCATCCCACAAGGGTTTTTTCAAGAAGCCAAACAGCGTTTAAGCATAAAGCCGAGCATCAATCTACCTCCCGTTTCCTTTCGTAACCCCCAAGTTGCATTTCCCTATCAACTTGCAATAGTGTTTGACCCAAAGTTGACTGCGACATCAAAATCCTTTCAAAGCACGTAGCTATTACTTGTTCCCGTTTGGTCGGGGAGAGTGCTGATGCCCCTCTGCCCCCTTCGGTTCGCCAATCAAAGAACGCCTGTCTGTTGAACCGATAGTTCAAATGTAAACACAATATTCGAACTACCAAAATTATTTTAAAAAATAATTAAAGAAAAAATGTTAATAACTCGTAGAGTTCAGTAAATTCAAGGATTTTGAATGTTGATAAGATTAAAAATTAATCTTCGTAATCGTACTTTTTCAACACTTCGGCTTCGTCATAACTTCTAACACGGTATTTTTCTTTCGTTTGCAAATCTTCTACAATACCTTTAGATAAGTTATTTACTTCAGTTTCAAATTTACTTATGTATGAACCTGCTGTAAATTGTTCCTTCATTGGCAAGGAAGCCAAAAATGAACTTCGAGAAGTATTTTGAGTTGCAAGGTTTAAAAAATTCATTTCATTCTTATCAAGAACTATTTCATCATTATTTAGTTTTCCAAGAGCAGACTTCAAAGAGTTTTTTTGTTCAGGTGTTCTTGCTTTATCTTTATAAGAGTTTAAGGCATATTTCAAATACGATTTTTTAATATCAGCATTATCACCTAAAATATAAGAAATAGGAAAAGAATTATCTGTTAAACCGATAGTGGCATAAATTTCACTTTGCGAAAGTTCTTTTTGTTTTAATTCTTCATTTTCTTTTTCTCTTTCAGCCTGTTCTATTTCTTTTTTATTAAAATGGAAATAAACTAATTTACTGTTGTTTTCAAGTATTTGTTTTCTTTGATTTATTGGAACATATCTTTTTTCAATAAAATCTTTATAATTTATTAACATTTTATCCAAGATATTAACAAAATCGTGCCTATGTACATTTGAACCCATTGTACGATTAAAATCTAAAGCATGGGAAAACTCATGGAAAATCAATTCAGCAGAATATACACCTGTATAACCAAATCTCCAATCTCCTAATTTGGGCAAAGTAATCTCGAATGTATCATTACGGGCATGACCTCTATCTGTAACAGAAAAAATAAGACCTACTTTATTTTTAGATGATATGTAAGATATTTCTTTTGAATAATTTTTGTTTAAATCAGCAATCAAATCCGCTACTTCATCCTTTGTAAGAGCAATGGACATAGCCTTATTCATTAACACAGGTTCTTTTGTAATTTGAGAAACAAGTGAATATTCACCCCATACTCTTTGAGCATCATCTTTTACATTATTTGCTAAATTTTGTAATAAAATAATTTTTTCTAAATACATTTTATCATCAGACAAATCCAACAATTCTAATTCTTCGATGGCTTCTACTTTGTCCATAAAGTATTGTGCATCACTTGTTAAAAAATCACTCATCTGTTTATGATTTTACCATTTTTAAAATAATATATAGTGCCATTAATGTTTATAGCTATAATTTCCATGTAAATAAGATATTAAACAAATTTATAAATTTATATCTTTGATGATTAAAATATATCTTATGAATCAGAATTTAAAAACAATATTGATTATAGGAGTTTTGGCGGTAGGTGGTTATTTTGTTTATAACAAATACTTTAAAAAATCTTATGTAGAAAATACCGATTTAGGGAAAACAGTAGGGGGCGATGACAAATCTCCAATAGTTTATAATAAATCAAAGAGGGAAATTGTAGTAAAACAAGTGTAATTAAAAAATATAAAAAATGGCAACTTTATTAACAATCCCTGCAAAACCTTTGGTTGCTCCTGCAAGTTGGGGTTCAAGAGCATCAATTAAAAAAATGTTGGAGCAAATAAAAACAGATTATGATACATATTTGACTTTTTCATCAGAACAAAGCGGTATTCCAAAAGAAGTTATTGCTTCATTTATAGCTGTTGAATCAGGGGGTAAGGCAAGTGCAGGTACAAGTGGACACGTTACACAAGGGTTAATGCAATGGAATAGAACGTATGCTAAATCCAACCTTGAAAAAGAAAAAAGCGAAGGTAGATTAACAGCAGATGAAGAAGCTAAATTGAAAGAGTACGGAATTACTTTTGATTCTAATGGTAAAACAAGAGATATTACCAATGCAGACCAATTAAAGCCTGAATTGAATATACTTATTGGCTCAATTATTTTGGGTCAAAAAATAGATACAGATTGGGGTACTGAAGATGGTGAAATGAAATTAGATAGGGTTATAGCTGTTTATAACGCAGGTGCGTATGGTACAACAGGTAAATTAGCACGTTCTAAAAAGTATAAAACACCACAAGCACTTGCATCTGTTGTTAATAGTATAACAGCAGGATATATTAAAAAAATGCTTGGTCAAGATGGTGCTTTAGATATTGCTTATACGGACAAAATATTTTCAGCAGTTTAAAATCTTCTGACTGAATTATTTTCTGTATTAAGATACTCTTTATCTGAAACTTTTACACACTTTACAATAGTGTATTGTAATTTGTTTCGAGCCAATATTGTTCTAACCAATGGAATATCTTCTTGAAAAATCATAATGCCATCGGTGAAATATCCGATGGTTTTTTCTTTTCCAATTTTTTCGTATGTAATGCTTCCAAAAATATTCCATGCTGAATATCTTATACTCTCATAAACATCGTTGTAAATAGAGGTATCTTCTTCAATAGACCATATTAAATTGCCATTTTCATAATACTCTTTCTTTTTTGGAGCAATAATACATGACAAAGCCATATTTCTGAAAATCTTTAAATCAGGATTCTCCAAAACTTTTAAGTAAAAATATTCAGAAATATATCCCTTTAAATAAGCTAATCTCCAATAGCAATGTTTTACATCCAAATAATAAAATTCAGAACCAATTGACAAATTATTATATAGGCTTCTGTTGGTAAAAGTAGAATCATACTTTTTAGCTACTTTTTTTACCTTTAAATTATTATCAAGTAAATATTTGTTAATTGATTTTTTAACGGTAGCGAATAAATTTAAAATATTTTTAGAATCATCTCTTTGAAGATGTGATAAACTGTTATTGTTTTTGAACTTGGCGATTTTTTTACCATGTTGAAGGATGTTTAATTCATTCCTTTTTTTCTCAACTACAAAAGATTGTTTTCTCTTGATTAAATTTCCTTTGTATATATCTAAATCACTAATATTTAACTCTATCATTTTACTTAAATTTTGCTAATAATTCATCCATTTTCTTCTCACTTATCTTACCTTCTGCAAATAGTTCAATAACTTTCATTTGTGCCTTCAACTTTGTATCTTCTGCTTTCGATTTTTCTTGTTCTGCTTTAGCCTTTTCTATTTCCGCTTCAGCCTTTTTTGTTTCTGCTTTAGCTTTTTCTAATTCTACATCTTTATCACTTAATGTTGTTGAAGTTTTAACTTCGGCAGTTGGAACTTTTGTCTTGATTTGATTTATTAAATCTTCATCAATCGGTTCATCAGGTTCAGATGGGTCAAAGCCGTAATCTTCAATTTCATTATTGGGTGTAATTATTATTACCCTTATTTCCCATCTTTTCAATAAATCATTCCAATATGCGCTTCTATCTTCCTCATCGTCTGTTTGTCCTGCAAATCGGAAGTGTGGTACAGAATCAGAGCCTTCTAATAATTTTTGTAATTGTAGTTCATTTCCATAGTTTACAAACTCTTGAAATCTATATTTTTTTCCGAGAAGAACTCTCGAATTTTCTTCATCTTTTTTGAATTGTTCATAAGATATTGGTTCTCCTTTTTCATTAACATACCTATCTTCTCCAAGTATTCCTAAAAAGTAATCAGGGTCAATTAAAAGCATGGGCGAAACAACCCAAAGCCTTTCATCCATACCATCCCAAAAGTTTGTTGTAAGTAATTCCCAATAACCTCTTGGTTCAAAATAATCATCAGGAACTAAAGGAACATCTTCATCTTTACTTTGTCCTCTTAATTGCCTGTATATTGCAAGAATATCATCATCATTACAATCAAGAGATTTACATTCCTTAAATACCAATGAAACAATTGAAGAACCCTTTATTTTGTTTCCGTTGGCATCTAACTTATTAGCAATAAAAAAACGATAACTTGGGAAATCTTCTTTGTAATTTTCCCAAATTACCTGACGAACTCTATTGTAAGTTACATTGTGGCTGTAAGTCTTTTTTATTTTTTTACTATTCGACTTACCTTTTTGTTTAGGCTTATAATATTTCTTTTTTCTGCCTCTTTTTTTAGGTCTGCCAACCTTTCTTACTTTTTGTTCATCTTTTGATTTACCGCTTTTTTTAGCCATTAACTATGCAGTAATTCATAAAATTCGTCTTTATCTATTTTAAGATATAAACGAACTAATTCTTTTACTGATTTTGTTCCTTCACCTGTACGAAGTAACTTACTAATGGTGTTTTTGTGAAGTCCTGTATCAAAAGCTAACTTTGTTTGAGAGATACCATTCTTCATTAAATGTACTTTGAGCATTGTAAAATGATTGTTCATACAAATATAGATTATTTTTTGTCCTTTTTTTCTTGAAATTTCATTCTTAACTCATCAAGAGCATAATTAATTATTTGACCACAATGAGTGTCGAATTTATATGTGTAATCAATAACGTATCTGTACAATTCTTGCACAGCAATTCCACACAAAACATTTGATGTTTCACGACCTGTGAAGGCTAAATGTTTATCTCTGTCCTGCGTAACAATGTTTTTCATGTCTGTTAATTTGAATCCTGTTATCTGACAAGTTTTTCGGTCTTCAGGAAGTTTCGGAACAATTTTGCAATCGTTCAATGGAAGAAAATTAGTTATCAAGTGAAGCATCCATTTACGCTTCTTTTCATCACAAAATAGTTTATCAATTTTTTCATAAACTTCAGGAAAATCTTTATATGGTTTAAATTCAGATTTATCCTTATTTCCTTCTAACCATTTTCTATTTTTTTTAGCAATCATTTTACGATGTGTGTACATATTTTTTTGCCACTCGATTTGATACTCTGATTTAGTTTGTTTTTGCTCAACTAAATTTTTCAATTCACTTAAATCACTAATTGGTTTACTCATTTTACTTTTTTTTAGGTTTGAAAGAAATATTTTTACGCTTTACACAAAAAACTTTTGACAAGTCTTTATTCTTTGAAATCAAAATGTTATCAGACATTTCAAAAACAATGTAGTGTAATTCATCTTTGAAATACACGGGTTTTCCTTTGTTCGGGTTATTATCACTCATATCCATACGGGTTTTTCTCTTTTTGTCCATTTATGTAAATCAACTTTAGCATAACGATAATAATTACGATAACTTTGAATATCATTTATAGATTTGTAATCATCGGGCATAGCTAAAGCAAATGGTGTTAATCCAATACTTTTTAAATCAGGAATGTTATCCAAGCACCAATTAAAAATATCCAAGCATCTTTGATGTTTTAGGGAGTTGTACCTATAACGATATTCATTTACAAGTTGAATACCTAATTCACAAGTCCAAATAAAATTTTCTCTTGATTCTCTAATCCACAAGGAGCAGGGATGTTTGTCGTGAGCCTTACTAAAATTCATTAGTAAATCAGGAATAGGGTCTTTCCACAAATCTATATGATAATACACAAAAGATAACATTTGCGCTGTTTCTAAAGGCATTTTAATAATGTGCCTATCTGTATGAAAAGTCGCACAAACATTGGGTTTTAAGTCAACTGCGAAGATGTTCATGTCCAATACCATATTTAATAACTATCACAAATATAGTATAAAAACATTACAATCAATAATTTTAAACTTTTATTTTTCCTGTTGAACCATTTGTATAGAAATTTTCTTCTATTTCAGGTAGTAAATAATGTGTTCTTAATGTACTCGCACCATGACCTATTTTTTCTGCTACTTTTTTTAACGACAAATTAAATATTTTTGTACGTTCTTTTTGTTCCTTTACTTTACCGTATTTGCAAAGTTCTTTAAGCATCATAGAATTTGCATTGAAACCTCTAATATCTTTAGATTTTGCACCAAAATTATTAAGGTATCTATTTATTCTGTCAGGTTTTATTCGAAATCCATCGGAAGTTATAAAGAGATATTCTTTGTTATTTTTCTTTAGGCTCTTTAATAAGTTGTAACAAATCTTATCAGAAAAACATTTAGAATGTTTTACGCCACTTTTACCAACATAAATAAAAAATATTTTACCATCACGAAGATAAACATGACCATTTTTTAATTGGCTAATACCAAAATGACCATTATCTGCCGAATCTTCATTCCCAACTCGCTCTGAAGTATTAATCATTATCCGAATGATAAGTGCGGTAATTTTATTCTTTTCATCAGACCCACCCAAATCTTTTCTAACTTGATTTTTAAGTCTATTTATGTTATCACGAAGATTATAAATGGAATCTCTTTTGGAATCCCAACGCTGTTTTAACTGTTTCTTCGAGATATTCATAATTATTTTTTTAGGTTAAGGTAATGATAATCTACCATTTCAATAATCATTCTTTTAAAATCATATTCAAATTCCAAATTCATGTTTGATTTTAATTTGTCAGAACATCCACGCAAATAATATAATTCTTCATCACGCTTATAAATATCATTGATAACAACAAAGTCTGACCAATTCAAATTCATTGAACTAAAAGCGACTTCACATAGTTGTTTTACATTATGAGCAATTTCTGTACAGCATATAAAATCATCAGGTTGAGTTTCATTCAACATTTGCCACATTATTTTTACATAATCTTTCGAATGACCCCAATCACGGAAAGTATCAAGTACACCAAGTTCTAATTTATCTTTTAATCCTAATTTTATTTCAGCGACACCTTTTGCAACTTTACCTGTAACGAAATTAGTTCCCCTTCGAGGACTTTCGTGATTAAAAAGTATTCCACACCAAATTTGTAATCCATGCGCTCTGCGTAAATGTTGAGCATATCTGTGAGAGGCAAGTTTACTTATACCATAAGGTGAAACAGGAATCATTTCAGTTGTTTCTCTTTGCATTAAATCAGAATCTACTTGATTTCCAAACATTTCAGATGAACTTGCCTGATAAATTTTAACTTGTAATTTATCTTGTGTTTGAATTATTGCCTCCATCAAGTTTATAAATCCAATGTAGTTTGCATCCTGTGTATAAATAGGTTCTTTAAAAGAAATACCTACATTACTCATTGCACCAAGATTATAAACTTCATCAAATAAATTTTTATTTAAAATCATGTAAAGAGAACTCAAATCAGTTAAATCTCCATAATGTAAAGTAATTTTATCTCTTATGTGTTCTATACGAGCAGTTTGATTTTCAGCAACAGAATGTCTGCGTATTAAACCATGAACTTCATATCCTTTTTCTAATAAAAATTCTGCAAGATAGCTTCCATCTTGACCTGAAATACCTGTAATAAATGCTTTTTTACTCATAATTTTAAATTGTTTCTGTCATGTTCATATTTGTCTATAAAGTAATCTATACTTTGAATCAATCCTTCTTTTAATGGAGTAAATTTAAAATCAAATAACTCTTTTATTTTTGAATTATTTGTTGATTTTTTATACTGACCATCAGGTTTATCTGTATTAAAATAAATAGAAACATCGGCTGAAGTATGTAAATATTTTAATGCGAAAATATTGTTTATTGTTTGCGCTAATTCTTTTACAGAAACAGCATTATCAGGTGATAATATTAAATTATCAAATTTTACATTTTTGTTTATTATTTGATTTATCAATATAGGAATATCGTTTGCAAAAATAAACTCTCTTAATGGGTTTCCACTACCCCAAACTTCAACAGATTGTGGAATGTTATTATCAATTGATTTTTGATATGCTAAATAAAATTTATGTATTAATGCAGGAACAATATGACTATTAATTAAGTGATAATTATCATTTAACCCATATATATTACAAGGTACAATACAACTATAATTAAATCCTTTTTCCCTCGCAATTCTCGACATAATATCAATCATTCGCTTTGAATATGCGTAAGGATAATTTGAATCGTGAGGTTCGCCTAAATGCAAATCATTTTCTTCTAAATCTTTAGAATTAGTTAAGCTATCAGGAAATATACAAGTAGATAAAAATGAAATAAGATTGGGAACATCTAATCTCATAGATGCTTCAATAACATTCATGTTTATTAACATATTATGCTTAAAAAATTCCCATTTATAAGTCATATTAGCCTGTACCCCACCAACATATCCTGCACAGTTGATAATCCATTTCGGTTTTTTGTTTTCAATTAAACGAAGAACATCTTCTAATTTAGTTAGGTCTGCATCATTTTTTGTAGCCTTGTACCCATGCGAAAATGAGCCACCTACAAGACCATTACCTCCTAATATTAAAATTTCAGATTTATTTGTCATCTTTCTTAAAAAAATCAATAAAACTATTCCAAAAATATTCCATAAAACGTAATTCTAAAGCCAATGCTTTCATTACATCTTTAACTATTATAAAAAGTTTTAAAAAAAGGAAAAAAATTACAAATAGAAATACTCCTAAAAGAAGTCCTAAAATATTATCATTCATCATAAATTAAAAATCAAAAGTTAAGTCAATTTTATTTTTTTTACTGTAATCAGATAAAATAGG
>Ga0315903_10000414_pt1 | contig 64247 bp, 63 predicted proteins | sample LakEriMetagenome_7_FD_203524 | JGI IMG/M metagenome (GOLD analysis project Ga0315903, IMG submission 203524) | Freshwater fungal communities from buoy surface, Lake Erie, Ohio, United States - Buoy 2 MA119 | ecosystem: Environmental > Aquatic > Freshwater > Lake | place: USA: Lake Erie, Ohio... | reverse complement strand
GGGTTCGCCTGCGGCCGGTGATACGTTCAGCGTCGTCGACAACGGTTCGGGACGCGGCGACAACCGCAACGCGATCTTGCTCTCGGATGTCCTCCGGACTCCCTTGCTCGAGTCGGGCACGGCCTCGCTGGCGGATGCCGCGACGCGCCTGATGAGCGGCGTCGGCGCCACTACGCAACAGGCGCAGCGCAACGCCGAGGTGCAACGGATCTCGCATGAAGAGGCCGTCAAGCAGCGACAGGGCGTCTCCGGCGTCAACCTCGACGAAGAGGCGGCCAACCTGCTGCGCTACCAGCAGGCCTACCAGGCCTCGGCGCAGGTCATCCGCGCCGCGAACGAAGTCTTCAACATGCTCATCGACATCGCGCGTTGACGGGGTCCCCATGCGCATCTCCACCACAGGTTTCATGCAGGGACACATCGAGTCGCTCGCGCGGCTGCAGGCGGGCGTGCAACGCACGCAATCGCAGGTGGCGAGCGGTACCAAGCTCCTGAGCCCGGCGGACGACCCGGTCGCGGCGGCGCGGGTGCAGGAGCAGGAGCGTTGGGTGCTCGCTGCCGATCAGTACGAACGCAACGGCGAACTGCTGGGTTCCCGCCTCGGTCTGCAGGAGAGCGCGCTGGCCGATGTCGGCGACATCCTGATGCGGGTGCGGGAACTGGCCGTGCAGGGCGGCAACGGCGCCTTGGACCAGTCCGCCCGGCGCCTGATCGCCACCGAGGTGCGGACCAACCTCGACCAATTGATGCAGATCGGCAACCGGAAGGCGCCGTCCGGCGAGCACCTGTTCGCGGGGGCCAGCATCGGTTCCGCGCCCATCGTCCGTCAGGGCGGGGCCGTGCAGTATGCCGGTGACGAGCTGCAACGGTTCATCGAGGTCGCGCCGGGACAACGGATCGCGGATTCCTTGCCGGGCTCCGAGGTCTTCTTCCGGATCCCCGCAGGCAACGGCACGTTCGCGCTGCGGGCCGATGCCGGCAACGCCGGCACCGCGGTGGTGGGTCAAAGCTCGGTGGCGGATCTGGCTGCCTGGGACGGTGAGCCGTACCGCATCCTCTTCATGGCCAACGGCGATTGGGAGGCCCGCGACGCCGCCGACGCGATGGTGGCCAGCGGTCCGTATGCGTCGGGTGATGCGATCGAGTTCAAGGGGATCCGCGTCACCGTGTCGGGCACCCCGGTGGCGGGCGACCAGATCCACGTCGACCCCTCGGGTACCGAAGATGTGTTCGCGACGCTCGAGCGTCTTGCGGCCGCGTTGGAGGCCCCGCTCGGCACGGGCGCCCAGCGTGCGGCCGCCACCAACGAGCTCAACGCCGTGCTCGGCCAGCTCGCGCAGGGGCAGGAGCAGTTGTCGGGCGCCCGCGCGGTCCTCGCGGCCCGCATGAACGCCGTCGACAGCGCGGCTGTCTCGCGTACCGCGCTGCGCGAGGACGTCGCCACGAGCCTCTCGCAGCTGCGCGACCTGGACTACGCGGAGGCGCTGACCCGCCTCAATTCGCAGCTCACCGGGTTGCAGGCGGCGCAGCAGTCGGTCGCGCGCCTCTCCCGCATGTCGCTGTTCGATTACCTATGAAGAGTTTCCGACCGCTTCCGTCCGAGGGCCCGGAGGCGGTGTTGTCACCGGATCGGCCTGTCCTGTTCATTCATCCATAACCCGAGAGGGGATTCGAAGTCATGTCTCAGATCATCAATACCAACGTCATGTCGCTCAACGCGCAGCGCAACCTCGCCACCTCGAGCGACGAGATGGCGACCTCGCTGCAGCGCCTGTCCTCCGGCATGCGTATCAACGGCGCCAAGGACGACGCGGCGGGCCTCGCGATCTCCCAGCGCTTCACGGCGCAGATCCGCGGCCTCTCGACCGCCATCCGCAACGCCGGCGACGCCGTGTCGCTCACGCAGACCGCGGAAGGCGCGCTCGGCTCGGTGACGTCGAACCTGCAGCGCATGCGCGAGCTCGCGGTGCAGGCTTCGAACGGTACCAACAGCCAGGTCGACCGTGACGCCCTCAACGCCGAATACACGCAGCTGCGCAGCGAAGTGCAGCGCATCGCCGACCAGACCGTGTTCGCGGGCGTCAAGCTGCTCGACGGCTCGTTCAGCGGCGTGAACTTCCAGGTCGGCGCCAACGTCGGCGAGGTCATCACGATCCAGTCGCTGGCCAACGTCAGCACCGGTGCGCTGGGTGGTACCTTCACCCGCGTGGAGGATTCGGTGGCGGCCAGCAGCATGACGAGCTTCGCCACGGGCATCGCGGCCGGCGATCTCACGGTCAACGGCACCAGCGTCGGTGCCATCGCGGGCGCGGGCAGTGCGCAGGAGCGGGCCGGGCAGTTGGTCTCGGCGATCAACGCGATCTCGGCGACCACGGGCGTCGGTGCGTCCTACGACGCAGCCACGGGCCAATTCACCCTCACCAGCGGCGCGGCCATCACGGTCGGCGGCGCGTCGGCGACGGTCGCGCTGTCGGGCTTCGTGGCAGGTTCGGTCGGCACCCCGACTTCGACCACCGGCATGAACTCGACGAACGTCTCGAGCTACGTCGGGGCACAGCAGGCGCTCGGCGTGCTCGACAACGCGTTGACGGCCGTCAACTCGGCGCGCGCCACCATCGGTTCCATCAACAGCCGCTTCGATTCGGTGATCGCGAACCTGCGCAGCACGACCGAGAACCTTTCGGCTTCGCGTTCGCGCATCCAGGACACCGACTTCGCGCAGGAGACCGCGCGCCTGACCCGCGCGCAGGTGCTGCAGCAGGCGGGCGTCGCGATGTTGGCCCAGGCCAATGCCGCGCCCCAGCAGGTGCTGTCGCTGCTCCGCGGCTGACGGGCGGGGTCGGGTTCGGGGCGACGACGCGTCGCCCCGTACCCGGCCCGGTGCGTCTGGCGGGTCGAAAGCCGCCGCCGGAGCGGCCGATATAGCAGGGTGGTGGGGGGGGCGGAAGGTGGCGCTAAAGTATTCAGCGGCGGCTCCGATACAGGGTCTGGAAGGGCGGCGCTGACATCAGGTCGGGACCGGTCCCAGGTAACCTAACAAACCCCAGGAGTTCTCTCCATGTCTCAGATCATCAACACCAACGTGATGTCGCTGAACGCCCAGCGCAACCTCGCCACCTCGAGCGGCGAGTTGTCTGTGTCGTTGCAGCGCCTGTCGTCCGGCTTGCGCATCAACGGCGCCAAGGACGACGCAGCCGGCCTCGCGATCTCCCAGCGCTTCACCGCGCAGATCCGCGGCCTTTCGACCGCCATCCGCAACGCGGGTGACGCCGTGTCGCTCACGCAGACCGCGGAAGGCGCGCTCGGCTCGGTCACCTCGAACCTGCAGCGCATGCGCGAGCTCGCGGTGCAGGCCTCGAACGGCACCAACAGCCAGGCCGACCGTGACGCCCTCAACGCCGAGTACACGCAGCTGCGCAGCGAAGTGCAGCGCGTCGCCGACCAGACGGTGTTCGCGGGCCTCAAGCTGCTCGACGGTTCCTTCAGCGGCGTGAACTTCCAGGTCGGCGCGAACGTCGGCGAGGTCATCACGATCCAGTCGCTGGCCAACGTCAGCACCGGCGCGCTGGGTGGCACCTTCAGCCGCGTCGAGGTCTCCGTGGGAGCCGGCAGCATGACGAGCTTCGCCACGGCCATCGCCGCCGGCGGCCTCACGATCAACGGCACGAGCGTCGGCGCCATCGCGGCCGCGGGCAGCGCGCAGGAGCGCGCGGGCCAGCTGGTTTCCGCGATCAACGCCGTCTCGGCGACGACGGGCGTCGGCGCGTCCTACGATGCCGCGACGGGCAACTACACGCTGACGAGCGGCGCGGCCATCACGGTCGGTGGCGGCTCGGCGACGGTCGCGTTGTCGGGCTTCGCGTCGGGTTCGCTCGGTACCCCGGTGTCGACCACCGGCATGAACGCGACGAACGTCCAGAGCTACGTGGGGGCGCAGCAGGCGATCGGCGTGCTCGACAACGCGCTGACCTCGGTGAACTCCTCGCGAGCCACCATCGGTGCCATCAACAGCCGCTTCGACTCGGTGATCTCGAACCTGCGCAGCACGACCGAAAACCTCTCGGCCTCGCGCTCGCGGATCCAGGACACCGACTTCGCGCAGGAGACGGCCCGTCTCACCCGCGCGCAGGTGCTGCAGCAGGCCGGTGTCGCGATGTTGGCCCAGGCCAACGCCGCGCCGCAGCAGGTGCTGTCGCTGCTTCGTTGAGCTGAGAAGAAGGCGGGGCGCAGGCTGGTGGATGGATGAAGCCTGCGCTCCGTCGTTCCGACGGGCGGCGACTCCTGCATAGGGGTCGCCGCTGGTCGTGTTTCATAGGGAGGGATGCGTCAATGAGTGTCGTCAAGATCCCAGACCCGCCCAAGGTGGTGGCGCAGCGTCCTGCGCCCCGTATGGAGGCGGAAGCGGCCGCGCCGACCTCGCGCGTCGCGCCGGCGCGCCAGGCCGCTGCCGACGACGCGGCACATGTCCGTGAACTGGCTGCGGAGGAGCGCGCGCGCATCGCGGAGCGGTTGCAGGAGATGGCCCGGGCAACGGGCCGCGAACTGGAGTTCCGGGTGGACGAGGCCAGCGACCGGATGGTGATCGTCGTGCGTGACCAGAGCACGGGCGAACTGATCCGGCAGATCCCGGATGCCACGGCGCTGCGCATCTCGCAGCGACTCGAATCACAGGTGGAAGCGATGCGCAGCGTCTTGTTCGAAGGGCGGGTCTGATGGCCGGCCTCAGCGCGCCAGGGGTCGGGTCCGGCCTCGACGTCAACAACCTCGTCACGCAGCTCGTCGCCGCCGAGCGCGCGCCCGTCGAGCAGCGCATCGCGCGCACCCAGACAGGCATCGACACCAAGCTGTCGGCCCTCGGTGTGATGCGGGGCGTGTTGTCGACGCTGCAGTCGTCGGTCGGCGCCTTGCGCACCGAGAACCAGGTGCTGGCGCGGCGCGCCGTGTCGTCCGACACGACGATCCTTCGCGCGACCGCGTCGACCAGCGCACCGGTCGGCACGTATTCGGTCGAGGTCTCTTCGCTCGCCACGACCCACAAGCTCGTCTCGCGGGCGTTCACCGCGGGCAGTGGCGCGGATGTCGGCACGGGCGAGCTCGTGTTCGAGCAGGGTGACAAGTCGTTCACCGTGGCGGCCACGGACGGTATGACGCTCGCGCAGCTGCGCGATGCGATCAATGCCGCGCCGGACAATTCGGGCGTGCGGGCGAGCATCGTCCAGGCGGACGATGGCGCCCGCATGGTCTACACCGCTGCGGCCTCGGGCAGCGCGCAGGCGATCAATGTCACCGCACGACAGGCCAAGGGCGCGCTGGGCGACCTCGAGTACAACCCGGGGCAGGGGCAGGGCCAGACCCCGCCGATGACGGTGCTTTCACCGGCCACGGACGCCCAAGTAAAGATCGAGGGATTCGCAGTCTCGGCCTCCGGCAACACCGTCTCGACGGCCATCGAGGGTGTGACCCTCGACCTCGTCTCTGCGAAGCCGGGGACGACCGTGACCGTGACGGTGAGCCCCGACGTCGCGAGCGTGAAGGAGAAGATCGGCAAGTTCGTGACCGACTACAACAACGCCGTTGCGACGATGTCGAGCCAGCGCTCTTTCGATGCGGGCACCCGCAAGGCAGGCCCGCTGCTCGGCGACGGCACGCTGCTCGGCGTGGAGTCGCGGATGCGCCGCGACATCACGGGTGCCATCACGGCCTTGCCGGGGTCGCCGGCGACGCTGAGCGAGATCGGGATCGGTTTCGGCACGGATGGCAGGCTGGTGATCAACGACAGCAAGCTCACTGCGGCACTGCAGTCGGACGCCGCGGGCGTCGCCAAGGTGCTCGCCGGCGAGGGCGGCATCGCCAAGCGGCTCCATGCCACGCTCGACGGGGCGATCGGTCTCGGTGGCCAGGTCGTCGCGCGCACGGACTCGCTGCAGACGCAGCGCCGCGACCTGCAGAAGCAGCGCGATGCCCTCGAGGTGCGCATGCAGTTGCTGGAGGCCAATTACCGGCAGCAGTTCGGCGCGCTGGACGCGATGCTGAGCGACATGCAGTCCACCGGGCGGTATCTCGCTGGCGCATTGAAGTGACGGTGTCGCGGCGCTCAAGCCGCGGTGTTTCCGGCCGATACAGGGGGTGAGGGCGCAGTGCCCCAGAGACGAGGTCGCCATGTCACCCGCCATGCAAGGAAAAGTGTCCGCTTACCAGTCCGTCGCCGCCCACGGAGTCGTCGCGGCGGCAGACCCACATCGTCTGATCCTGCTGCTGCTCGACGGGGCGTTGTCGCGTATCGCGCAGGCGCGGGCGTGCAACGAACGCGCGCAGCGCCATGACCGCAACCGTCACCTCGAGCGCGCTGTGGCGATGGTCGGGGAGCTCCGCGCGAGTCTTGATCTGACCCAGGGGCCGCTCGCCCGCAACCTCGACGACCTGTACGAGTTCGTCAGTCGCCAATTGCTGCTTGGCCAGTTGTCGAACGACCCCCAGATGCTCGGTGGGGCGGCGTCGATCCTGCAGGAGATCCGCATGGCTTGGGCGGCGTTGCCGCTGACGCCGCGCCCGCAGCGTGCGGCAGTCTGACGCCGTCGCGTATACTCCATTGCGGCCGATCGGCAGATAATTGCCGGTCGGCGGCAGGGGGTCGGACCCCTGACCCTGCCGAAAGTCATTTTTTGATTCCAAAACGGAAATATCTGTCCGGTTTCGTCGGACGCTCGCGTTATAAAGCCCCTCACAAAAGGGGAGGGGACGTGAAGCGACTGGGGGACCGGAGTGTCGGCGCATTGCCGCGTGCCGTCGGAGACGACGCGGCACCCGTGCGCTATCCGAGCGGGCCGTCGGCCGCGATACGCCAGGTCGTCACCCTCATCCGAAAGGTCGCGGCGCACGACTCCAGCGTGTTGGTGCTCGGCGAGTCCGGGACCGGCAAGGAAGTCGTGGCCCGGGCCATCCACGAGTCCAGTCCGCGTCGTCGAGGCGCCTTCGTCGCCGTCAATTGCGGTGCCATCCCGTCCGAGCTGTTGGAGAGCGAACTCTTCGGCCACGAGAAGGGTGCGTTCACCGGCGCCTATGCGTCGCGCCGGGGCCGTTTCGAGATCGCCGAGGGCGGCACGTTGTTCCTCGACGAGATCGGCGACATGAGCCTGCCGATGCAGGTCAAGCTGCTCCGGGTGCTCCAGGAGCGGGTGTTCGAGCGCGTGGGCAGCCATCAGCCGATCCGCTGTGATGTCCGAATCATCGCCGCGACACACCGCAACCTCGAAGAGGCCATCGCCCGTGGCAACTTCCGTGGCGATCTTTTCTACCGTCTCAACGTGTTCCCGATCGAGATGCCGAGCCTGCGGGAGCGGGCGGACGACCTCGAGACCCTGGTCCAGGAGTTCGCGAACGCGAACGTACGTGCCGGGCGGCCGATGCTGGAGCTTTCCGATCTCGCGATGCGTGCGTTGCGGGGCTATGCCTGGCCGGGCAACGTGCGGGAGCTCAGCAACCTGATCGAGCGACTGAGCATCCTCAACGGCGAGCAGGTGGTGGAACTCTGCGATCTGCCGCCGCGCTACCGTGAGCACCTGAGTGACGAGGAGGCGCGGCTGGCATCGGCCTTCGCGGCCCCGGCCGAGCCCTTGCCGGAAGCCATCCGTGAGCGGACCGCCATCCAGAAGAGCCTCGCCGAGGCGCTGGCTGAGCGCCTCGAGGCACGTCGGATCTCGGACCTGGCGGTCGCCGGCCCCGCGGATTTCGCCGAGGGTGTCTCGATAGACGGCGCAATCGGCGGTCCGGCCGCGGACGACGCAGAAACCGCAGAGGCCGGTCTGCCGGCCGACGGCGTCGACCTGCGCGCACACCTGTTCGCCATCGAGCATCGTCTGATCTCCGAGGCCCTCGAGCGCTCCGGAGGCACCGTCGCGCACGCCGCCCGTCTGCTCAACCTGCGCCGGACCACGCTGGTGGAAAAGCTCCGCAAGTTCGGCATGGCTGAGCCGGAAGGCCTCCAGGGCTGACGAGTCCTTGACGCCTGCGGGCCGTCCGGCTCCGGGCACGCTTCTTGCTTTACCTCCCATGAGCGGCTCCGTGGCCGGTCATCTGGAGGCAATCATGGCGAACAACTCGGCGATCGTGTCCGGCCCCGAGCCGGTGGCGGTGGATCCCAAGTCCCGTCGCCTGATCGACCTCGCCCGCCGCGTGGCGGGGACCGATTGCACGGTGTTGGTCACGGGTGAGTCGGGGACCGGCAAGGAAGTCCTTGCACGGTTCATCCACCGGCAGTCCACCCGCGCGCGCCAGCCGTTCGTCGCCGTCAATTGCGCCGCGATCCCGGAGGCGATGCTCGAGGGCGTGCTGTTCGGGTATGAGCGCGGTGCGTTCACCGGCGCGCACGCCGCGCACGCCGGCAAGTTCGAGCAGGCCCAACACGGCACCCTGCTGCTCGACGAGATCACGGAGATGCCGATCGGCCTGCAGGCCAAGCTGTTGCGGGTGCTCCAGGAACGGGAGGTGGACCGCATCGGCGGTCGTGTGCCGGTGCCGCTCGATGTCCGGGTCATCGCCACCAGCAACCGCCGTCTGGCCGAAGAGGTCCGCGCCGGTCGGTTCCGCGAGGACCTCTATTACCGACTCGCCGTGTTCCCCCTCGAGATCGCGCCGCTGCGCGAGCGTCGTGAGGACATCCTGCCGATCGCGACCCAGTGGATGGCGCTGCACGGCGCCGGACGCGTGTTGCCGGCCCTGTCCGCCGGCGCGGTGGATGCGCTGCTGAGCCACGATTGGCCGGGCAACGCCCGCGAACTCGGCAACGCGCTGCAACGGGCGACCATCCTGTGCGCGGGCACGGTCGTCGAGCGCGCCCACATCGAGCTCGATGACGTCGGCTTCGCGCGGCGCATCGATGATGCAGCCGCGTCGAGGGCCGCTGCCGCGGTCGCGCCGTTCCTGCCCATCGTGGTGGACCGTGACGACGGTCGAAGTGCGCTTGCGCGCCGCCGCGAAATGGCCGAGCGCGACGTCCTGCTGTCCGCGTTGGGCGAGAGGCACCGCAACCGTCATGAAGTGGCGCTGCGTCTCGGCATCTCGCCGCGCACCCTTCGCTACAAACTGGCGCGCCTGCGCGCTGCCGGCATCGAGGTGCCTGTCGCATGAGCCAGATGGAGATCGACCGCGTCGTCTCGCAGATCCGCGCGATGCGCGCCCAGGTGGGTGGACCGATGGCACAGGCCATCCGTCCCGCGGGTCTCGGCGGCATGGTGCCCGGCCCCGGCGGCGTCGCCGGACCGGGAGGCGCGGGCGCCACCGGCTCGGTGAGCTTCGCGGCGGTGCTGCGCAACGGCCTTGAGCGAGTGAACGAAGCGCAAGCGCAGTCGGGCGCGTCGCAACGCGCCTTCGAGCGCGGCGATCCGAACATCGACCTGCCCCAGGTGATGATCGACATGCAGAAGGCGAGCATCGCCTTCCGCGGCGCGGTGGAGGTGCGTAACCGCATGATCTCCGCGTATCAAGAAATCATGAACATGCCGGTCTGACGGCACGGAGCATCTGAATGGCCACCCAGGCAGCGTCCACCAACATGCTTCCCGCGCTCGGCTCCGGCCTCAAGCCGGTGATGCTGCTCGTCGGTCTTGCGGCGGCGGTCGCCGCAGGCGTCGGTATCGTGCTCTGGTCGCAGGGGCCGACGTACGGCCTGCTGTATTCCAACCTCGCCGACGAGGACGCGGCGGCGGTCACGCAGGCTTTGGCCGGCGCCGGTATCGAATACCGGATGGAGAACGGCACCGGGGGGATCTCGGTCCCGGCCGAGAAGATCAACGAGGCCCGACTCCTGCTCGCAGGGCAGGGTGTCATGCAGTCGGGCGGCTTCGCCAACCTGACCAAGGACGGTGGCCTTGGCGTCTCCCAGTTCATGGAGAGCGCCCGCTACCAGCATGCGTTGGAGCAGGAGCTTGCCCGCACCATCTCGAGCCTCCAGCAGGTGGCGGCCGCGAGGGTGCACATCGCTGTCGCTCGCAGCTCCACGTTCGTGCGCGATCGCGCTCCGGGCAGCGCCAGTGTCTTCCTGCAACTGAAGCCCGGTCGTCGCCTGGCCTCCGAACAGGTCACTGCGATCGTCAACCTGGTCGCTTCCAGCCTGCCGGACATCGACGCCTCGCAGGTCACGATCGTGGACCAGCAGGGTAGGCTCTTGTCCTCGCCGCAGGGCACCGACGAGTTCGCCGCGCGTGACCAGCAGATCGAGTTCACCCGCCAGTTCGAGGAGAGCTACTCGCAGCGCGTGGAAGCGCTGATCGCGCCGTTGGTCGGAGCCGGCCGCGTCCGGGCCGAGGTCAGCGCGCAGTTCGACATGAGCGCCGTCGAGGAAGCCCGCGAACAGTACAAGCCGGACAGCCAGGTGGTGCGCAGCGAGCAGGTGGCCGAGGATGTCCGTGGCGATGCCGGCGGTGGCGGTGGCGTCCCGGGTGCGCTCAGCAACCAGCCGCAGGGCAGGGCGCCGAACGCCCCGGCTGCGGCGGCGACGGCGTCCAAGAACGGATCGACGCAGAGCACGCGCAACTACGAGATCGACCGCACCATCGCCTACACGCGCCAGCCCGGGGGCCGCTTGAAGCGCATCTCGGTAGCGGTGCTCGTCGACAACGTGCAGGTCAAGGGCAAGGACGGGAAGACGAGCGAGGTCGCGCTCACCGCCGACCAGATCAACCGCATCACCACGCTCGTGAAGGATGCCGTCGGTTTCGACGCCGCCCGCGGTGACAGCGTCAACGTCATCAACAGCCCGTGGAGCGGAGATCCGCGCGTGGCCGCGGGCGAACTCGAGTCCTTGCCGATCTGGGAGCGCGCTTGGGCGCGTGATGCCGCCAAGATGCTCATCGGCCTGATCGTGCTGCTCGCGCTCGTATTCTCGGTGTTGCGGCCCTTGGCGCGGCAGTTCGCCGGTGCCTTGGCAGCCGCATCGCCGCCGATGTTGCCCGATGCGATCGCGTTGCCGGGGACGGTGTCCGGCGACAGCGGCTTCCCGGCGATGCCGGATGGCATGGGGCGGCCGTCCTCGCAAGGGTTCGGATCGTCGGGATCCGCCGTCTCGCCGACGGCCTATGAGGACCAGATCGCCCAGGCGCGCGCGTTGGTCGGCGAGGATCCGGCCCGTGTCGCGCAGGTCGTGAAGAAGTGGGTGGCGAACGATGGCTGACGGCTTCCAGGGCGGGTCTTCCCGAAGCGGCGTCGATCGGGCGGCGATCTTCCTGCTGACGCTCGGCGAGAAAGAGGCCGCCGAGGTCTTGCGCCACATGAGCGCGTCCGACGTGCAGGCGGTCGGCACGGCGATGACGCAGATCTCCGACGTGACGCGGGATGAGATCACGGACGTCGTCTCCACGTTCGTGTCGGAGGCCGAGCGGCATACGTCGCTCGGTGCCGGCACCACCGACTTCGTGCGCAAGGCGCTGATCGATGCGATGGGCGAGGACCAGGCATCCGGCCTGCTCGACCAGATCCAGCTCGGTCGCGCGAGCAAGGGCCTTGAGGCCCTGAAATGGATGGAACCAAGAGCGGTGGTCGACCTCATCCGCAACGAGCACCCGCAGATCATCGCCCTGGTGCTGTCGTATCTGGATGCCGAGAAGACCGCGAAGCTGCTGCCGCTGCTGCCGGAGGAGTCGCACAGCGACCTCATGTTGCGCGTGGCGACCCTGGATGGCGTCCAACCCGCCGCATTGCAGGAACTGCACTTGGTGATGGAACGGCAGTTCCAAGGTTCGAGCCGGGTGCAGTCCGCGGGGTCGGGCGGACCGAAGGCGGTCGCCGAGATCCTGAATTCCCTCGGACCCAAGGCCCAGGCGGCGCTGATCAGCCAGATCACGGCCAATGATGAGGACCTCGGCACGCGCATCCAGGACCTCATGTACACCTTCGACGACTTGATCGGACTCGAGGACCGCGCGATGCAGGAGCTGCTCCGTCAGGTGCCGACCGACATGCTGCTCCTTGCGCTGAAAGCGACCGACGAGGAGCTCAAGGAGAAGATCTTCAAGAACATGTCGCAGCGCGCAGCGGAGACATTGCGCGAAGACCTCGCGGCGCGCGGGCCGGTGCGCCTGATCGAGGTGGAAGCCGCGCAGAAGGAGATCACGGGCACCGCGCGTCGTCTCGCCGAGGAGGGCACGATCACGCTCGGACCGGTGGCAGGCGACGACTATGTCTGAGCCGGATCGCATCGAGGGCGATGGGGCTCGCAGCACGCGCCGTGGAGCTTCCGCGGCGGATGGTGCATCGTGGGTGCCTCCCTCGGTCGCCGGACCGCTGATCACCTTCCGCGGCAAGCAAGCCTCGGCATCGGCGTTGGAGGACGAGGCGCGCGCCGCGCGCGAAGCTGGATTCGAGCGCGGCCGCAGCGAGGGTCTCGCCGCCGCTGCGGTCGAGGCGGCAGCGCGCATGGCCGAACTCGACGCACGTCGCCAACTGCTCGAGGGATTGGCGCGGCAGATCGCCGCGCCGCTCGAAAGGTTCGACGAGGAGACGGCGGCCGAGATGGCCCGTCTCGCGCTGACGGTCGGTTCCCAGTTGGCGCGCCGCGAGCTGGCGGCGGATCCGCAGCAGGTCATGGCCATCATCCGCGAATGTCTGCATGCCCTGCCGAGCGCCGTACGAGAGGTCCGGATCCGGCTGAATCCGCGTGATGCGCTGACGCTGCGCGAGCATCTCGTGCCGGGCGGTGATGGCGGCAGCTTGCAGGTCGTGGAGGATGCGAGGTTGTCCCGAGGCGGCTGCGTGATCGAGGCCGAGGCCTCGCGCATCGACGCACAGTTCGAATCGCGGGTGGCTGCGGCGGTGGTCGCGGTGCTCGGTGACGAAGAAGACCCGACGCGTGCGCCGGAGCGCCGATCGTGAGCCTGCCCGCCACCGGCTTCGGTCGGCGCTTGCGGCCGTTCATCGCGCGTAGTGCACGATTGCCGACGCCGCCTGTGGAGGGGCGCCTGACGCGCCTGGTCGGTCTCGCGCTCGAAGCCCGCGGTTGCCATGCGGCCGTCGGGGATCGTTGCACCCTGTTGACCCGCAACGGCACGCGCACGGAAGCCGAAGTGGTCGGTTTCTCGGGAGACCGATTGCTGCTGATGCCGACCGGTCGGGCGGATGGGCTGGAGCCCGACACCCGTGTCATCCCGGCGCGCCGCGCCGGGACCGTCGCGGTCGGCGATGCGTTGCTCGGACGGATCATCGACGGCTCTGGGATGCCGCTCGATGGGCTTGGTCCGATCGAATGCGAGGGCCAGCGGCGCCTGAGCGGCGATGACATCAACCCGCTCGAGCGCGACCCGATCCGTGAGCCGCTCGATGTCGGAGTACGCGCGATCAACGCCACGTTGACGGTCGGTCGCGGGCAGCGCATCGGGCTGTTCGCCGGAAGCGGCGTCGGCAAGAGCGTGCTGCTCGGCATGATGGCGCGGCACACGGCCGCGGATGTCATCGTCGTCGGGCTGATCGGCGAGCGCGGACGGGAAGTGAAGGAATTTGTGGAACGCATCCTCGGGCCGGAAGACCGTGCCCGAGCGGTGGTCGTGGCGGCGCCCGCCGACGCCCCGCCGCTCCTGCGTCTGCAGGGCGCATGGCTGTCGACCGCGATCGCGGAGCATTTCCGTGACCAGGGACGCTCCGTGCTGCTCCTGATGGACTCCCTGACACGCTTCGCGCAAGCGCAGCGCGAGATCGGCCTCGCGGTCGGCGAGGCGCCGGCGACAAAGGGCTATCCGCCCTCGGTCTTCGCGCGCCTGCCGCAGCTCGTCGAGCGCGCCGGAAACGGCCGCCCGGGCGGCGGTTCGATCACGGCGTTCTATACCGTGCTCACCGAGGGCGACGACCAGCAGGATCCGATCGCCGACTCGGCGCGCGCGATCCTGGACGGGCACATCGTGCTGTCGAGGCGGATCGCGGAGTCGGGGCAGTACCCAGCGATCGACATCGAGGCGTCCATCAGCCGCGTGATGCAGGAGATCGTCCCGCCGGAGCAGTCCGAGACGGCGCGTCGCCTGCGCGAATTGATCTCGACCTTCAACCAGTCGCGCGAGCTTGTGAACCTCGGCGCCTGGAAGCCGGGTGCGAACCCGGTGCTCGACCGTGCCGTCGCGCTGTGGCCCCGCATCCAGCAGATGCTCGCCCAGCGTCCGCACGAGCGGGCCGGTTTTGTGGACAGCGTCACGGAATTGCAGCGTCTCCTCGGCGAGACTCGGACAGGGCCTGAGGTATCTGGATGAAACGGGAACAACGCATCGATGGGTACCGTGGCAGCCTGGAGGGCACCGAGCGCGAACGCGCGGCGCGCGCCCAGATGGCGGACCAGCGCGCACGCGAGGCGAGGGCGCGTCTGGGAGACCTCGAGCAATACCGGCGCGAATACGTGCTGGGGTTCGGTCAGCGTGTCGCGGTCGGCATGACCGGCCCGGCGCTGCGGGATTATCACGCCTTCGTCAATCGCCTGGACGGCGCGATCGCGCAACAGCACCAGGTGATCCAGCGTTGCGAGGCAGAGCGCGAGCGCGACCAGCAGCGTTGGCGGGAGATCGCCGTGCAGTTGAAGGCCGTGTCGGCGGTCATAGACCGATGGCGCGTCGAAGAGCGCGTGGTGGAGGACCGCATCGAGCAGCGCGACATCGACGAGCGCGCCTTGCGCATGCGTCATGCAACGCCGGTAGAGGCGTAAGACCATGATCCAGCGCATTCCCTTGAACCTTATCGAGCGACTCGCCGATCCCCGGTCCAACCGTGGCGCATCGGCACCCGGTCCGGATGCGGCCGGCGATGCCGCATCGGCGCAGGAAGGCGTCACGCCCGGCACGGAGAGCGCCGACGCGTCCGCTTTGCGTCCGACCGATGGCGCGCGGGTACGGGGTCCGTTCGCGGATCTGATGTCCCGCGGCGGCACGAAATCCGCGAAGACAGATCGTGCGGGACCGGGCGGCGCCGATCGCAGGGGCGACGAGCGGTCCGAGGCAGCCGCAGACGCCGTCACGCAGGCCGTTGCCTTTGCGGGGCCTCCGCCTGCGATCGCGGTCGCGATGCCATCGCCGACGCCCGTGGCGGCTATCGATGGCGGCAGTGCCGATCGGTCGACGATGCCGGAGCAGACACCCGGCATTGAGCCCCGATCGCTCGAAGGTCGCGAGGGCGCGCGCCAGTCGTCGATCCCGTCGGCACCCTTTGACCTGCCCACCTTCCTTCGCGTCTTGCCGGCGACCGGACCTGAGGTCGCAGTCGCTGCGGCGCGTGAGCCCGCGATGGCCGAGGCGCTGCAGCGTCTCCCGCGTGCCGCGGCGACGTCGGTGCCCCCGTCATCCCCAGCCCAGATGAACTTGCAACCGGAGGGGAGGGCGCCCTTGCCGGAGTTCCTGGTGCAGGGTGCCGGCGCCAATCCCGGTCGATCGGTGACGCCGGGAAATGCGGCTGCGGGGTCCGGGGTGAGTGCAGCGCCGCTCGCCGAGGGCCGGTCCGTCGCATCGCCTGTGGCGATGGCTGCGTTCATCGGCGAGCGCCCAGCGGTATCCAGCGAAGGCCGCACCCGGGCGGGGACGGTCTCGCGGGGCGAGGTGAGCGGGCGTGAGCGTGCAGGGCGACCCGCCGTACCGCCCGCCGAGCTGACGGGCTCGTCCCCGACGCTGCGCACCACCCCCGACACCCTCATCGGGATGCTGACGGCGCAGCAGTCGCCTGCGGGATGGTTCGACCGGTCGTTCAGAACGGTCGATACGCGGTCGACGATCAGCGCAACACCTGTCCAAGTATCGGCCGACACCCCAAGCGCTCCGATGGCGCCGCTCGCCGACCGGTCGACGACCGATGCCTCCGGCGCGTCAGCGCTGCATCAACCGGTCGGGACCGACGCTTGGCAGGACGAACTGAGCGCGCAGCTGGCCGTCATGGCGGAGCAGGGCGAGCGCTCGGAGGCCGTCATGAAATTGGCGCCGGAAGGACTCGGCGAATTGGAGATCCGGGTCGAAGTTCAAGGCGTCGAAGCGTCGTTGCAGTTCGGGGCCGCGAATGCTGAGGCGAGGCAAGCCTTGGAATTGGCGCAGTCACGCCTGCGTGAACTGATGGCAGGCCAAGGGTTGAAGGTATCCGATTTCAACGTTTTCAGCAGCTTGCACGGCAATCCTCACTCAGAAAGCAACAACCGAGGCGAGCAGCGGCCAGGCCAGGGTGCATCTCTGACGTCCGCCGAGGCGGTCGGCGAGCTGCGTGCCGTGGTGGCGCCGCGCCGCGCGGCGGGTGTTGTCGATCTCTATGCCTGAGCGGATTTGACACTGGCACGCCGCTTGCTTCTATCGCCTGTCCACCACAGGTCTGATCGGAGCAAACATGGCGACCAAACCCGCAGCCGCGTCACCCGCCACCCCCGCCGGTGCCGCTGCGACCGACGAGGCGCCCCCCAAGTCGCGCAAGAAGCTGGTGTTGATCCTGCTCGCGGTCCTGTTGCTCGGGGGCGGGGGTGCGGGCGGTTGGTTCTTCTGGCAGAGCCGACAGTCCGAGGGCGCCAAGCCGGCGCCGCCGCCGCCGCTTCTGCCGCTGATCTTCCTGCCCTTGAACCCGCCCTTCGTCGCCAACTTCGAGGAGGGCCAGCCGGCACGGTTCCTCCAGGTCGATGTCCGGCTCGCGAGCCGCTCGCCAGAGACCATCGAATTGCTGCGCGCCAATGAACCCCTGCTGCGCAACGACCTGCTGCTGCTCTATGGCGCCCAGGATGCCGCAGCGCTCGGCAGCCGCGAGGGCAAGGAGAAGCTGCGCGCGGAATCCCTCGAGACGGTGCGGCGCATCGTCAAGGACCTGCGAGGCGACCCGAAGGCGGTCGAGTCGGTCCTGTTCGCCAGCTTCGTGATGCAGTGAGGGCAGGGCAGTGGCCGGCGAACCCGTACTGAACCAGGAAGAGGTCGATGCCCTGCTCAACGGCATGAGCGAAGGGCGTGTGAGCACGGAGGGCGCTGCCGCGCGTGGCGAGGCGCGTCGTTACGAGCTCGGCCACGAGGCGCGTGTCGTCCGCGGACGCTTGCCGACGCTCGAGATCATCCACCAGCGTTTCGGTCCGCTCTACCGCACGAGCCTGAGCGGCATCCTTCGTCGCCAGGTCGGTCTGACCGTCACCGCTTCGAAGACGATGCGCTTCGCCGACTACATCTCGACGCTGCCGATGCCGAGCAGCATCAACGTGCTGAACCTCGCGCCCTTGCACGGGCTTGCCCTCATGGTGCTGCCGCCCGGGCTCGTGAGCACGGTGGTCGAGAACTTCTTCGGCGGCAAGGGCCGCGTCGCACGCATCGACGGCCGGGAATTCACGCCCGTCGAGGAACGGCTCGTCGCCATGCTGAGGGACGCGGCCTGCGCCGACCTCGCGACCGCGTGGTCGAAAGTGCACCCGCTGCGCATCAGCTGCGTGGCGAGCGAATGCAACCCGCAGTTCGCCAACGTGCTGCCTGACAACGAGGCGCTGCTCGTCGCCAACTTCGAGGTGGACATCGACGGCGTCGCCGCCGCGATGCAGATCGTCATGCCGTTCGCCACGGTCGAGCCGCTGCGCGAGATCCTCGGGGCGAGCGTCCAGGACCAACGCCCGCAGGACGCCGAGCGATGGGCCGCCAGCCTGCGCGAGGAGATCGAGGACGCCGAGGTGGAACTGACCACGGTGGTCGGGCGCGCCCAGGTGCGCCTTTCCGAACTGCTCGACTTCCGGCCCGGGGACATCATCCCCTGCGATTTCAGCGGACGTGTGACCGTCTACGCCGAGGATGTCCCGGTGCTGCGCGGACAGTTCGGCGTCTCGCGCGGCCAGCAATCCGTCAAGGTCGAGGAGCGTCTGCTGCGCGGGCGCTCCATCGACACGCCTGTCACGTCCACCCGTCAATGATCCGCGCCATATCGCCCACGGAGCCCACATGAACCAGACCCCGAACAACACGGGTGCCGACCTCGCATCCTTCGACCGCCTCACCGCGGACCCGGTGACGGCCGATGCGGCCGCTCAGGCGGCGAGCGGCGACGTCAACCTCGAGGTGATCCTCGAGGTGCCGGTCACGCTCTCGATGGAGGTCGGGCGTACGCGCATCCCGATCCGCAACCTGCTGCAGCTGAACCAGGGCTCGGTGGTCGAGCTCGACCGCGCGGCCGGCGAACTGCTTGACGTGTTCGTGAACGGCACCTTGGTCGCGCACGGCGAGGTCGTCGTCGTCAACGACAAGTTCGGCATCCGCCTGACCGATGTCGTGAGCCCGGCTGAACGCATCCGCAAACTGAAATGACCTGCGATCGGCGCTCCATCATGCGTCCCTTGCGGGTGCTGTCCGCCGCGTGTCTCGTGACGCTCCCCGCGTGGGCGGCGGCCGAGACGGGCGCGCGCTTCGGTGCCCCGGCGGTGGCGTCGGCGCGGGAACCGCTCACCACCGGCGGCGGGGCCTTGCAGGTGTTGCTGTCGCTCGCGCTGGTGCTCGGCGCGATCCTGCTGCTCGGTTGGGTGGCGCGCCGTCTGCGCGTGCTGCCCCGCGGGCGCAGCGGGGCGATGCGGGTGGTGGATGAGGTCGCGCTCGGCGCCAAAGAGCGGGCCGTGATCCTGGAGGTCGACGGGGCCCGTCTCGTGCTCGGCGTGGGCGAGGGACGGGTGGCGTTGCTGCATCGCGGCGAGGCTGCGGCGACCCCGGTCGCCTCGGTTGCAGAGACGACGGGCGCTGCACCTGCCACGCCGGGTTTCGCGGAACTGATGTCGAAGGCATTGGGGAGACGGCCATGACGCGGGGCCTGTCCCGGGTCCTCGCGGCCACCGGCGCGGTGGTCCTCGCGGGCTTGCTGTGGCCGGGGCTTGCCTCCGCCGCCGAGCCTGCGATCAACATCGGGCTGCCGGCGATGACCGTCAAGCAAGCGAGCGGTGGTGGGCAGACCTACAGCTTGACGCTGCAGGTGCTCTTGCTGATGACGGCGCTGACGCTGTTGCCGGCCATCGTGCTGATGATGACGGCGTTCACGCGCATCGTGATCGTGCTCGGCATCCTTCGCCAGGCGATCGGTGCCGGCCAGACGCCGCCCAACCAGGTGTTGATCGGCTTGGCGCTGTTCATGACCTTCTTCGTGATGGCACCGACCTTCGAGCGCATCAATGCGGAGGCGATCGTGCCGTACAGCAACGGCACGATCGACACCGTGACGGCGCTGGACCGTGCGGTGGTCCCGCTCAAGGCCTTCATGCTGGAGCAGACCCGCGAGACCGACATCGCGACCTTCGTCGGCATCGCCGGCGGTCAGGGGTACGACAAGCCGACCGACGTGCCTTTGTCGATCCTGGTGCCGGCGTTCGTGACCAGCGAGCTGAAGACGGCCTTCCTTATCGGGTTCCTGCTGTTCATCCCGTTCGTGATCATCGATCTCGTGGTCGCGAGCGTGCTGATGTCGATGGGCATGATGATGCTGTCGCCGGTGCTGATCTCCCTCCCGTTCAAGCTCATGCTCTTCGTGCTGGTGGACGGCTGGGCGCTCGTGATGGGGACGCTGGCCGGGAGCTTCGTACGATGACGCCCGAGGCGATCATGGCGGTCGGAAGCGGCGCGCTCGGAACGATGCTGCTGCTCTCGATGCCGTTGCTGCTCACCGCGCTGGTCATCGGTCTGCTGGTGGGCGTCTTCCAGGCGGCCACGCAGATCAACGAGATGACGCTGTCGTTCATCCCGAAACTGGTCGGCATGGCGGTGACCGTGGTCGTCGCCGGACCGTGGATGCTCAAAGTCATCGTCACCTACACCCGGGCGCTCATCGAGAGCATCCCGTCGATGATCCGGTGACGACGTGCTGAACATTGCGGCATCGCAGCTTCAGGGTTGGCTCGGCGACTGGATCTGGCCGTTCTTCCGGATCGCCGCCTGCCTGATGGTCGCGCCCGCGTTCGGGGCCGGTTTCGTGCCCCCGCGCTTGCGGATCGTGCTGGCGGGGGCGATCGCCTGGTTGGTCGTGCCGTTGCTGCCCCCGGCGCCGGACGTCGAGCCGCTGTCGCTGCCGGGCATCCTCATCATCGCAGAGCAGATCTTGATCGGGGTGGCGATCGGGTTCGTGATGCAGCTGGTCTTCGACGCGGTCGGACTCGCCGGCCAGCTGCTCGCCAACACCATGGGCCTGTCGTTCGCCTTCAACGTCGACCCGCTGCGCGGCGCCTCGACCGCGGCGATCGGTCAGTTCTACGTGATCCTGATGGTGATGACCTTCCTCGCGCTCGATGGGCATCTCGCCATCATCCGGACGCTCGTCGACGGTTTCCGCACGCTCCCGGTCGGTCCCGAGGGCCTCGGCGCCGAGGGGATGCTGCGGTTGGTGGCGTCGGGCTCGTTGCTGTTCTCGGGCGCGTTGTCCATCGCGCTGCCCGGCCTTACCGCACTGCTGATCGCCAACCTCGGGTTCGGTCTCATCAGCCGCGCCGCCCCGACGCTGAACATCTTCGCGGTCGGGTTCCCCGTGACGATCGTGTTCGGGCTCGTGGTGCTGCAGCTCGGCCTGCCGGGCGTGCAGCAGGGATTCGTGGCGCTGTTGCAGCAAGTGCTCGCCGAGGCGGCTGCGCTGCAGGTCCCTGGGGGCTGAGGGGGCGGCATGTCCGAGAACGACGCACAAGAACGCACAGAGAGCCCGACGCCGAAGAAGCTCGAGGACGCCCGCAAGAAGGGGCAGGTCCCGCGCTCGATCGACCTCGGTGCCGCAGCCGTGACCATGGCCGCGGTAGGTGCCTTGATGATGTTCGGCCATGCGGCCGCGCAGGGGCTGATGGGGATGCTCGCGGACGGCCTCAGCATCCGCGGATCCGACCTCGTGCACGACGACTTGATGATGCGCAGCCTCGGCGAGCTGACCGCGCTCGGCCTCCTCGCCGTGACGCCGCTGTTCGCGGCGATGCTCGTCGCGGCGCTCGCCGCGCCGGCGTTGATCGGCGGTTGGACGTTCAGCACCGAAGCGATGTCCTTCAAGCCGGAGCGGCTCGACCCAATCAAAGGCATCGGTCGCATGTTCTCGCTGCGCAGCGCGGTCGAGCTCCTGAAGTCGCTCGTCAAGTTCCTGTTGGTCGCCGGCATCGCCGTGCTGGTGGTGCGCTCGCAGATCGACGAGGTCGGCGCGCTGGCGGCACAGCCGGTCGGTCCGGCCATCCTCGAATCGGGACGCATCGCGTTGTGGGCGCTGCTCGCCATGTCCTCCGGCCTGGTGGTCATCGCCGCCGCCGATGTCCCGTTCCAGCTCTGGCAACACACCAAAGAGCTGCGCATGAGCATGCAGGAGATCCGCGAGGAGATGAAGGAGTCGGAAGGCTCCCCGGAGACCAAGTCGCGCATCCGCGGCATGCAGCAGACGCTGGCGAGGCGCCGGATGCTGCAGGACGTCCCGAAGGCCGACGTCGTCGTGACCAATCCGACGCACTACGCGGTCGCGCTGCGGTACGACGAGAAGCAGGACATGGCGCCGATCGTGCTCGCCAAGGGATCGGACGAGGTCGCCGCCAAGATCCGCGAGATCGCGCGCGAGAACGGTGTGCCGATGGTGTCGGCGCCGCCGCTCGCCCGCGCCCTGTTCCGCTATGTCGACATCGGCCGCCAGATCCCGCACACGCTGTTCGTCGCGGTCGCACAGGTGCTGACCTATGTCTGGCAGCTGAAAGTCGCCCGGCGGCGCGGTGACGCGCCGCCTGCACCCCCGACCTTCGATCCATCCGTCGAGCATGCGGCTGCGCCGCCCCGAGGTGAAGCATGAGCGCGCCCGCCAACCCGACGGCGACCGCGATCCCGTTCCGCCAGTTGCTGCTGAGCGGGATCGGCATCCCGCTCGGTGTGCTCGCCATGCTCGCGATGGTGGTGCTGCCGCTGCCGGCGTTCGCGCTCGACCTGCTGTTCACTTTCAACATCGCCTTGTCGCTGATGATCGTCGTCGCCGTGTTCACGGTCCGCCGTCCGCTCGATTTCGCGATCTTCCCGACGGTGTTGCTGATCGCTACCTTGCTGCGTCTGGCCCTGAACGTCGCCTCGACGCGCGTCGTCCTGATGGACGGGCACCTTGGCACGGCCGCCGCCGGCCACGTGATCGAGGCCTTCGGCGAGTTCGTGATCGGCGGCAACTACGCGGTCGGCATCGTGGTGTTCATCATCCTGACCATCATCAATTTCGTCGTGATCACCAAGGGCGCCGGGCGCATCTCGGAGGTCAGCGCGCGGTTCACCCTCGACGCCATGCCGGGCAAGCAGATGGCGATCGACGCCGACCTCAATGCCGGCCTGATCACCCAGGACGAAGCGCGGGCTCGGCGCCAGGAAGTGCGCACCGAGGCCGATTTCTACGGCTCCATGGACGGCGCCAGCAAGTTCGTCCGGGGCGACGCCACGGCGGGCATCCTGATCCTGTTCATCAACATCATCGGCGGTCTTGCGATCGGCACCATGAGCCACGACCTCGAGTTGGGCGAGGCGGCGCGGATATACGTCCTGCTGACCATCGGCGACGGTCTGGTCGCCCAGATCCCGGCGCTGTTGCTGGCGACCGCCGTGGCCGTGATCGTCACGCGCGTGTCCAGCGACCAGGACATGGGCGGCGAAGTGGCGCGGCAACTCGTCGCCGAGCCCCGGTTGCTGGGCGTCGCTGCGGGCGTCCTTGCCTTGCTCGGCGTCATCCCGGGGATGCCGAACCTCATCTTCCTGTCGATGGCCGCATTGGCGGGCGCGGCAGCCTGGTACACCAACAAGCGCCTTCGGGAGCGGGCGGCTGCGCCGGTGGCGGTCGCGGCCACGAGCGCAGGCAGCGAGGCGCGGGAACTCAGTTGGGAAGACATGCAGCCGGTCGACCTGGTCGGCCTCGAAGTCGGCTATCGACTCGTGCCGCTCGTCGACAAGGCGCAGGGTGGCGACCTGCTCGCGAGGATCCGCGGTGTCCGGCTCAAGGTGTCGCAGGACCTCGGATTCCTGGTCCCGGCCGTGCACATCCGCGACAACCTCGACCTGTCCCCGAACGCGTACCGCATCCAGCTCTCCGGCGTGCCCGTCGGCGAGGGCAGCGTGTTCCCGGACCGCGAGATGGCGATCAACCCCGGGCGCGTCTTCGGCACGCTGCAGGGCGTCGAGACGCGCGATCCCGCCTTCGGCATGGACGCGGTGTGGATCGAGCCCTCGATGCGCGAGCATGCGCAATCCTTGGGATACACGGTCGTCGACGCGAGCACGGTCATCGCGACCCATCTGAGCCAGCTCATCGCGCAGCATGCACACGAGATCCTCGGGCATGAGGAGGCGCAGAACCTGCTCAACAACCTCGCGAAGACGGCACCGAAACTCGTCGAAGACCTCGTCCCGAAGGTGCTGTCGGTCGGGGCGGTCGTCAAGGTCCTGCAGGCGCTGCTCGCCGAACGTGTCCCGGTCCGCAACCTGCGGAGCATCCTCGAGGCGTTGGCGGAGCACGCCGGACGCACCCAAGACCCGCAGACGCTGGTCGCGCAGGTGCGCGTGGCGCTGTCGCGGCAGATCGTCCAGGACATCGCGGGCATCTCGCAGGAGCTGCCCGTCATCACGCTCGACCCGGGAATCGAGCAGCTGCTCGGCAACTCGGTCGGAGCCGGCGGTGCCTCGCCCGGCCTCGAGCCGGGGCTCGCCGAACGCCTGCAGGGGCGCCTCGTCGAGGCCGCCCGCCGTCAGGAGATCGCCGGTCAACCGGCGGTCCTGCTCGTGCCGCCGGCACTGCGCCCGATTCTTGCAAGGTTCCTGAGGGCGACCGTGCCGCAGATGCACGTCCTCGCCTGGAACGAGATCCCCGACAGCCGCCGGGTACGCCTGGTGAGCACCATCGGAAACTAGGGACGAAACGCCATGAAAATGCAGAAATACACGGCACCTGACATGCGGACCGCCTTGCGCAAGGTACGGGCGGCCCACGGCCCGGACGCGCTGATCCTCTGGACACGTCGCACGGCGGGCGTCGTGGAACTGACGGTGGCGAGCGACCCCGAAGCCGCGGCCCACGCCGAGATCTTGACGCCCGCAAAGCGGGTGGTCGGCGGGGATCCAATGCCGGTGCCGGAGCGGCCCCCGGGGGGCGCCACGTCCGTCCCGACGCCTCCGTCTGAGGTCTCGGTGCTCGAATGGACGCCGCCGCCTGTCAGCCGCGTCGCGGCAACGGTCGGTGACCCCGCGCCGATGAACGGAGCGATCGATGGCGAATTGAAGGCCTTGCGCCGCCTCCTTGAGACCCAACTCGCCGCCCTGGCCTGGAACGACCTCACACGACGCTCCCCGGTGACGGCGGAGCTCATGCGTGAGTTCGCGGCGCTCGGCATCGACCGCGAGCTCGCGGCCGAGACGCTGGGCGCGTTGGCGGCGGGTTCAGAGCTCGATGTCGCCCGTCGCCACGCCCACGAAGCGCTGGCCGGTCGCCTGCAGGTGCTCGGGGATCGGTGGATGGAGGAGGGCGGTGTCGTTTCACTCATCGGCGGCGCGGGATCAGGGCGGACCAACGCCTTGGCGGCGATCGCTGCGCGCTGGGTGTTGCGACACGGTCCCGCCGGGGCGGTGCTGGTCAGTGCCGGTGATGTCCGCTTCGGTGCGTTCGATCAGCTTGCGCGTCTCGGCCGCATGCTCGGCGTCCCGACCTACCAGGTCGACGATGTCCGCGAGTTGCCGCAGCTTCTCGGACGCCTGCGCGACAGCCGGCTCGTGTTGGTGGACACGGCTGCCTTGAGATCACGGGAGGACGACCCGGCCGGGGAGGCGCAGACCGTGGCCATCTTGAAGAGCATCGGCACGGTCGCCGCGGCCCTGCCCGCCACCGTCCAGGCCTCCGCGCTGCGCCGGATGGCGAGCCGTTACGCGGCGCTTGGCGCGACCTCATGCATCGTGACCCGTCTGGATGAGGCGGCAAGCCTCGGCGGGTTGCTCTCGGCGGTCATCGTGGCCGGTCTGTCGCTGGCCTACGTCACCGACGGCACGCGTCTGCCCGATGACCTGCGTCCCGCGCGGGCCGACGACCTCGTCGCCCTGGCGGCGGCGCTGGTCGAGCGGCATGGTGTCGCGGCCGATGAGGATCTGCTCTCCCGCCGGTTGGAGGGCCGCCTGCATGCCGTCTCCTGACGTGCCGGGCCGGATACTGCGACGCGACCCGGTACAGGTCGTGGCCGTGACCGGTGGCAAGGGGGGCGTCGGCAAGTCGACGCTCACCATCAATCTCGGCATCGCCAGCGCCGCCGCCGGGAGGCGAGTCGTGCTGCTCGACGGCGATGTCGGACTCGCGAATGCGGACGTGCTGCTCGGCATCACGCCGCGCCGGACCTTGGCGGACCTCGTCCTCGGGCAACGCACCCTCGATGAAGTGTTGACCGAGGTCCGTCCGAACTTCTCGATGGTGGCGGGCGCGTCGGGTGTGATGCCGCTCGCGGACCTCGACGAAGCCGGCCATGTCGGCCTCGTCCGGGCGTTCAGCGACCTCACGGTGGACCTCGACCTGATGCTCGTCGATACGGCAGCGGGGATCTCCAACGGCGTGATGCAGCTCGTGCAGGCGGCGCAGCATGTCCTGGTGGTCGTGTGCGAGGACCCGGCGTCGGTGACCGATGCGTACGCCGTCATCAAGGTGCTCAGCCGCAACCACGGTGTGCGCCATTTCCGCGTCGTCACCAACATGACACAGGAGCCCATGGCCGGCGCACGGCTGTTCGCCGCGTTGCAGCGGGTGACCAGCCGGTTCCTCGACGTCGTGCTCGAGCACGCCGCGGACATCCCGGCAGACGACCTGCTGCGTCGCGCCGTCCGCGAACAACGTCCGGTCGTGGAGGCGTTCCCCGGCTCCGACGCGGCGCAGGCGATCCGTCGCCTTGCCGTCGCCATCCGCGGATGGGAGGCTCCGGAGAGCAGGGGGAACATCGGGTTCTTCGCCGAGCGCGTGGTGCGTCCCGCGCCCCCGCGGCTGCAGGTGGTGCGATGAACGCGGCCGTGAACACGCCTCACTCAGGATCCCGTTCGCGCGATTCGGACCTGTTGGTCCGGCGTCATGCCGAGCTCGTCAAGCGCATCGCCTATCACCTGTGCGCGCGCCTGCCGTCATCGGTCGAAGTGGATGACCTGATACAGGCCGGCATGCTCGGGCTGCTCGAGGCGGCGGCGCACTACACGGACGGCAAGGGCGCGAGCTTCGAGACCTTCGCAGGGATCCGCATCCGTGGCGCGATGATCGATTCGCTGCGCAAGCTCGATTGGGCGCCGCGCTCGGTCCACCGCCGGGCGCGAGAGGTCGCGCAGGCGATCCGGGACATCGAGCGTGACACCGGCGGCGAGGCGCGAGCCGGCGACATCGCCGCGCGTCTCGGCATCGACCTCGACGACTACCACCGCATCGTCCAGGACTCGGTCTCCTGCCAGTTGGCGAGCCTTGAGGATCTCGGCTCGGTCGACGCCCCGGACCAGGGTCCCGACCCGTTCCGCGAGGTGGCCGACATCGGTTTCCGCACGGCGCTGGTGCGTGCGATCGCCGGGCTGCCCGAGCGCGAGCGGTTGTTGATGGCGCTTTATTATCAGGAGGACATGAACCTCAAGGAGATCGGTCTGGTCATGGGCGTGACCGAATCCCGGGTGTCCCAGCTGCATGGGCAGGCGATCACGCGGCTCAAGGCACGTCTGGCCGATTGGCGTGATGCGACGGCCCTGAATCGTGAGGCGTGAGGTGGATCGGCTGACCCTGCTCGGACTGACGCTCGCGGTCGTCGCGGTGGTGGTCGGTTCGATCCTGAAGGGCGCGGGTGTCGCCGCACTGCTGTCCTTGGCCGCGTTCATGATCGTGCTGGTCGGTACGGTCGCGGCCACACTGGTGCAGACACCTGCCGCCACCTTGCGACGTACGGTGTCGATGCTGCCGTGGATGTTCCACCCGCCGTCGGGCGGAGCCGAAGCGGCGATCCCCCGTATCGTGGAGTGGAGCCGGATCACCCGCCGCCGGGGCCTGCTGGGGCTGGAGCCGGAGATCGAGCGCGTCGAAGATCCGTTCATGCGGCGAGGCCTGCAGCTGGTCGTCGACGGGACCGATCCGGACCGTTTGCGCAGCATCCTCGAGGTCGAACTCGACGCGCGCGAAGACGATGACATCGCAGCGGCGCGGGTCATCGAGGGCATGGGCATCTACGCTCCGACCCTCGGGATCATCGGTGCCGTCCTCGGACTGATGGCCGTGATGCAGAACCTCGAGGATCCCCGCCTGCTCGGGCAGGGCATCGCGGCGGCGTTCACCGCCACGGTCTACGGCATCGCGTTCGCGAACCTGCTGTTCCTGCCCACGGCGGCGAAGCTCAAGGCCATCGCAAGACTCGAGACGCGTCGCCGCGTGATGATCATCGATGGGCTCGCGTCGGTCGCGGAGGGCGAGAATCCGCGTGCCATCCAGGCCCGTCTGCAGGGCTACTTGCCGTCGTGAGAGCGGCAGCGTGAGCCGTGCCCTGCGCCGCCGGCGCCTGCGCCGCGAGGATCGCGCAAACCACGATGCGTGGGCGATCCCCTATGCGGACCTCATGACGCTGCTGCTCGCGTTCTTCGTGGTGATGTATGCGATCTCCTCGATCAACACCGGCAAGTACCGCGTGCTGGCGGATGCCCTGTCCTTGGCGTTCAAGGGTGGCGACGTCTCGATCGACCCGGGGCCGCTCAAGACCTCCGGTGTCTCTGGCCTGACCGTGGTCGATGCGCCTGAAGGCAGCGACCTCGGTACCCCGGGGCCGCGCCGGTCCGACGCGACGGGGGCGCCACGAGCCGAAGCGCTCAACGCGGGACGGATCGCGATGCGGATCGCGCGCGCCGCCGCGCCCCTCGTGATGCGCGACCAGGTGACGATCCGACAGCACGAGCGGTGGGTCGAAGTGGAGATCCGCAACGACGTGTTGTTCGCGAGCGGGTCATCGACGTTGAACCCGGAGGCCGAGCGCGTGCTCGCGCAGCTGGCCGGGACGCTCGTCGGATTCGGCAACGCGATACGGGTGGAGGGGCACACCGATGATGTCCCGATCCAAGGCGGGATCTACCGCGACAATTGGGACCTCTCCGCGGCACGTGCAGGAGCGGTGGTGAGGGTGCTGGTCGCGAACGGACTTGAGCCCCGCAGGTTCGCCGTCCTCGGGTTCGGCGAGCATCGTCCGGTCCAGTCGAACGACACCGAGGCCGGCCGGCGGGCCAACCGTCGCGTGCTGTTGGCGATACTCGGCGAGGACGAGATGGCCGAGGGCGGGTACGGCCGCGAGCGTGGCGTCGGTTCCGCGGCGCCAGCCCCCCGGCCCTGATCTTGGCGGGCGGGTGCCGATCGTGTGGCACGGAATCTGCATCATCCTTGTCAGGAGGCCGGTGCCGACCGCTTGACGCGGCGTGACCGGTCCGGACCATTCAGGAGGATGCATGGATACCTTGTTGCCCACCGAGTTCCAGGCTTATGCCCTTGCTGCGGTGCACACCGCGATATTGCTCGCACTGCTGTGGCTCGGCGCGTGGGCCGTCTTCTGGCGGGGAACCACCAGCACATTGGCGCGCCTCGATGCCGAGCTCCAGCGCCAGAAATACCAAGTGTCCGCAAGCGAGGCTGAGGCCCGCCGATTGGGGACCCTCGTGCGTCAATTGGAGGAGAGGCAGGTCGTCGAGGCACGATATGTGGCGCCTGCGCCTGTGCCTGCACCTGTGCCGCGTCCCCAAGCGTCCGGCTTCGAGATGGCGATCCGCATGGCCGGATCCGGCGCGACCGAGGCCGAGTTGGTCGCCGCCTGTGGCATGAGCCGCGAGGAAGCGTCACTCATGGTGCGGCTGCACGGCGGCCGCGCTCGCAGCGTCGCCTGATCCCATGGCGCAGTCGGCCGGCGAGTTCCAGCAGCGTCTCAAGGCCGAGTTCCTGCGGCCTGAGTTGAGCATCCCGGGCATGCCCGAGGTGGCGTTGCGTGTGGTACGCCGGTTGGCCGACATCTCGGCCACGGGCCCGCAGGTGGCAAACCTCGCCTCGACCGACCCCACGCTGGCCGGCATCCTTCTTCGCAGCGCGAATTCCATCGATTACAACCCCACGCCGGATCCGACCTCGGACCTCAGCGTCGCCGTGCGCCGCCTCGGGTTCGACACGGTCCGACGGCTCGCCCTGGCCTACGCCTTGCAGCAGGTGCGCGACGCGCCACGCTACCGCATCGTCCACGGACGGATGAGCGCGTTGTGGCAGCGCAGCGTCGCGTTGGCGTCGATCGCGCGCGCGATGTCGGCGCAGTTCTCGGGTGTCCCGCGCGAACGGGCGAACACCGCGGGGCTGTTGCATACGGTCGGACACATCTGGGTCACGGCCAAGGCCGCGTCGTCCCCGAACGTCCTGCAGGATCCGATGGGCCTCGAGAACCTCATCACCGAGTGGCGCGTGCCCGCAGCGCGGCGCCTTCTGCAAGGCTGGGGTCTCGATCCGGAGTTCGTCGTTGCGGTCTGCGACCACGAATCCGTCGAGGAATCGGCCCATGGCGGCTCGCCCTTGATGGACCTGCTGTTCATCTGCCAGCTCTTCAATGCCTTCAAGGACTCCCCGGTCGAGTTGACCACGCGCTTGGTCGCATCGCCGGCCGCCGCGCGGCTCGGCTTGCGCGGCCGGGAACGGGATGTCGTGTTCAGCCGCTCGGCCGAGGAAGTCCGCGCTGTGCGCGAGGCGCTCTGCGACTGATATTTCGGCTTGGTCTGCCGGTTGGCTAGAATGCGGCCATGAGCCGACGAACCTGCCGCCCGTCGTTCTGGGCCCTTTTGGGGGTGTCGCTGTCCGTCGCGATGCCGGCCCATGCCATCGAGTACCCGCTGCGCGAAGACGGCGGCGGGCTGTTCGGCGAGGTCCAGCGCATCCGCACCCGTTACGAAGACACCTTGATCCAGCTCGCCCGACGCTACAGCTTGGGTTACGAGGAGCTGGTGCGGGTCAACAAGGGTGTCGATCCTTGGCTGCCCGGAGCCGGCACCGAGGTGCTGATCCCCGGCCAGCGCTTGCTGCCGCCGGGCACCCGCGAGGGCATCGTCGTCAATCTGCCCGAGAACCGGCTCTATTATTTTCCCAAGGCCGAGAAGGGCAAACCGCCGGTGGTGCTGACCTTTCCCGTGAGCGTCGGCAGGATGGACTGGCGCACGCCGCTCGGCGTCACCAAGGTCGTCCGCAAACAGAAAGACCCACCGTGGTACCCCCCCGAGTCGGTGCGCAAGGAACATATCAGGCGTGGCGATCCCCCGCTGCCGGCGGTGGTCGGGCCAGGTCCCGACAATCCGCTCGGGACCCGCGCGATGCGCCTCGACATACCGGGCGGCGCGTACCTCATCCACGGCACCAACAACCCGGATGCCGTGGGGATGGCCGTGACGCACGGTTGCCTGCGCATGTACCCGGAAGACATCGAGCGGCTGTACGACGTGACACCGGTCGGGACCCGTGTTTCCCTCATCAACGAACCGGTGAAGATCTCGCGGTTCGGTGGCGAGGTCTGGCTCGAGGTCCATCCGCCCGTCGATGAGAAAGGCCAGGCGGCTGCCGTGGTGATCGAGACCTTCGAGGCCCGGCTCAACGAACTGCTCGGTGAGTCGGAGGCGATCATCGACTGGGACATGGCGCTGCGGGCGCTGCGCGAGGCGAGCGGCATGCCGGTGCTGGTGGGCCTCGAACTGGCGCCCGACGAGGGCGCGGGGACGTGACGATCGGCGGCGACGCCCGCGAGGACGTTCCGCCGCTCTCGGCTTGGCGATTGTTGCCGGGGCCGCTGTTCTTCCTCGCGACGCTGTGGTTCCCGGCGCCCGCCGGTTTCGAAGGCACGTCGTGGCAGGTGTTGGGGCTGACCGGATGGATGGCGCTCTGGTGGGCGCTCGAGGCGGTGCCGTTGGCGGCGACTGCCCTGTTGCCGATCGTCGTCGTCCCGCTGATCGGCGTGCCGAACACCCGCGCGGTGATCGCGGAATATGCGAACGCATCGGTGTTGCTGATCCTCGGCGGTTTCCTGATCGCGATCGCGATGGAGCGTTGGAACCTGCATCGACGGATGGCCTTCGCGGTCATGTCGCGTGTCGGCACGGAACCGCGGCGCCTCGTGCTCGGCATGATGGTGTCCACCGCGTTCATCAGCATGTGGGTCTCGAACACCTCGAGCGCGCTGATGATGCTGCCGGTGGCGCTCGCGATCGCCTCCTTGGCGGCGCCCGGCGGCAGCGCCGTGGCGGGCCCGGATCTGCGCAATTTCACCGCCGCCTTGCTGCTCGCGGTGGCCTATGGTGCCACGATCGGTGGCATGGGTACGCTGATCGGCACGCCTACCAACGCGTTGGTGCAGGGCTTCATGTCCCGCAACTTCGGCGTGGACATCACCTTCGTGGATTGGCTCGCCTTCGGCCTGCCGACCGTCGCGCTGCTGCTGCCGACGGCATGGTTCCTGTTGGTGAGGGTAGGGCTGCCCTTCGATCCGGTTGCCGTCCCGGTCGACCGGCAGGCCGTGCACTCCATGTCGACGCTCGGACGCATGAGCGTCGAAGAACGCCGGGTGGCGGCGGTGGCCGGGTGCGCTGCCGTATTGTGGGTGACCCGTCCGTGGCTCGCGGATGTGCCCGGACTCGGCCGATTGGATGACACGATGATCGCGGTCGCGGCTGGACTCTCGCTGTTCTTGTTACCGTCGGGACGCCCGAGGGAGGCGTTGCTGCGGCCGTCGGACCTCGATCGGCTGCCCTGGGCCGTCCTGTTGTTGTTCGGCGGCGGGCTCGCGCTCGCGGCCGCGATCCAGGAAAGCACACTGGCGCAGACGCTCGGCGTGCTGTTGTCGGGGCTTGGCGGATTGCCGTTGCCCGTGTTGATCGTCGGGATGGTGCTGTTGCTGATCGTCTGGACGGAACTCAACAGCAACGTCTCTACCGCAGCGACCTTCATGCCGATCATGGCCGCGGTCGCCGCCGGATCCGAGCATTCGGTGCTGGCTCTCGTGGCGCCTGCTGCGATGGCCGCCTCGGCAGGGTTCATGTTGCCGGTCGGCACGCCGGCCAATGCGTTGGTCTTCGGGACCGGGCGGGTGAGCTTCCAGCAGATGTTGCGGGCCGGCTGGTCCGTGAACCTCGCCGCGGCGGTGATCATCTCCGTCGTCGGCTACGTCGCCTCGGGATGGCTCACGGGCCGAGCGCCGGGCTGAGCGGGACGCGGTCAGACCAGCGCGGCGTGATGGGCGCCGTCGACCGCGAGCGTGACCCCGTTCACGAACGAGCCCGCATCGCTTGCGAGCAACAATGCCGGCCCGACCAGCTCGGTTAGCCGGCCTGCGCGGCGGGCGGGTGTGCGGGCGAGGTACTCGCGACCCTCCGGCGAGGTCAACCAATCATCGTTCATCTCGGTCACGAACCAGCCGGGCGCGAGGGCGTTCACGCGGATGGCGTGCCGTTGCAGTTCCAACGCCAGGCAGCGGGTCAGGTGCACCAGGGCGGCTTTCGAGGCGGCGTAGGCCGCATAGCCCGACGCGCCACCGAGCCCGAGCACCGAGGCGACGTTGATGATGCTGCCGGGACGTCCTGCGGCCACGAGACGGCGCGCAGCCTCGGCGGAGAGGTCCCACGCGGCGTCGAAGTTGACCGCGAACGTGTCGTCGCGTTCGGCGCGGGATGTGCGCAGGAAATTGCCGACGCGGGCGATGCCGGCGTTGTTGACGAGGATGTCGGGTACGCCCAAGGTGTCTGTGATGCGGTCGAACGCGGCCGGACATCGATCGGCATCGGTGACATCGAGCGGGACGGGCAGCACCTGCGCTCCCGACTCCCGCAGCTGCGCGGCCAGCGCCTCGAGACGATCCATGCGCCGCGCGACGAGCGCCACCGAGGCACCCGCTGCAGCGAAGGCGCGTGCCAACTCGGCCCCGATGCCGCTCGACGCCCCGGTGATGACGGCAACGCGCCCGTCGAGACGGAAAGCGCGGGTCGGGTCGCTCTGCATGTCAGCATCCTCAGCGGCGTGCGGGGGTCTTGCGGGCGACGATGATAGCCGTCGCCCTTGCGCTGCAATGCGGTTTCGTTATAGTGCGGCGTTCGCCGGGCTCGGGGTTTTCACAACCTCTTGTTTTAATTGGCGTTTTTTTAGAGACATTGCCAGCAAGGACCAGCCGCTCCCATGTCCGAACGGGATTCTGACAGCTTCGAGATCGACGAGGACCTGTTGGGGGAAACCCCGATGCAGGAAGAAGGGCAGGACTACGACCGGTTCCTGGACCGGGTGGACCGTCGAGCGCGACCGGTGCCGGGGAAACGTGGCAAAGCCGCTTGGAGCAAGCTCGAAGAGGTCCTGGCCGAGAAGAAACTCGCCAAGGACCTGCGGGAAGTCTACGACGACGAACTTTGAGGGCGCCGTGTCCTCCGCGGCCATCCCGGAACCTCGCTGGTGGGTGCTGAAGTTCGGCGGTACCAGCGTCTCCAACGTCGCCAATTGGCGCAGCATCGCTGACACGGCACGCCGACGCGGCGCGGACGGCAGTCCCGTGCTCATCGTCCATTCGGCCTTGAGCGGCGTCACCGACCGCCTCGAGCGGGTGTTCACCGCGGCGCTCGATGGCCGGCATGGTCCCGAGTTGCAGGCCCTCCGTGAGCGGCACCTCGAGCTTGCACGACAACTCGGCCTCGGCGCCGTACCACGCCTCGACGCACATTTCGTGGTGCTCGAAGCCTTCGCCGCCACCTTGGCGGCGCGCGGACGGGTCGGCCCCCGCGAGCGGGCAGGATTGATGGCCTACGGCGAGTTGCTCGCGACGACGCTGGGCGAGGCCTTCCTGTGCGCCCAAGGACTGCAGGCCGCGTGGCTCGACGCTCGCGAGGTGCTCCGGGCCGTGCGCCGCGAGGCGGCGACCGACGAGTCCGCCTACCTCTCCGCCACCTGTGCGTTCCGTCCCGACCCCGCGGTGGATTCACGCTTGCGTGCGCTGGCGCCGGTCGTGGTGACGCAGGGCTTCATCGCGAGCGACGAGGCGGGCGACACGGTGCTGCTCGGCCGCGGCGGCTCGGATACCTCCGGCGCGTATCTTGCGGCATTGCTGGCGGCGCGCGAACTCGAGATCTGGACCGACGTCCCCGGGATGTTCAGCGCCAATCCGCGCACGACGCCCGCCGCGAGGCAGCTGCTGGAGCTCTCATACGATGAAGCGCAGGAGATCGCCACCGCCGGCGCCAAGGTCCTGCATCCGCGTTGCCTGCTGCCGGTGCGGCAAGCGGGCATCCCGCTCTCGGTCTATGCGACGCAGGCGCCACAGCTCGGCGGCACCCGTATCAGCGACTCTCCCTCGGGCGAGGGAGGTCAGGTCAAGGCGATCTGCGCCAAGAGCGGCATCACGCTCGTGTCGATGGACAGCCCCGGCATGTGGCATCAGGTCGGCTTCCTCGCCGATGCGTTCCAGGTGTTCAAACAGCATGGTCTGTCGGTCGACCTGATCTCGACGAGCGAGACCAACGTCACCGTGTCGTTGGATCCTCAGGCGAACGTGCTCGGCGCGGAGGTCTTGGCCGCCTTGCAGCGCGACCTCGCGCCGCTGTGCCGCACGCAGGTGATCGGCCCTTGCGCGTCGGTGAGCTTGGTCGGACGGAACATCCGCGGCATCCTGCACCGGCTGGGCGATGCGCTGGAACTCTTCGCCGAGCAGCGGATCCATCTTGTCAGCCAAGCGGCGAACGACCTGAACCTGACCTTCGTGGTCGATGAGGAAGAGGGCGCGCGTCTCGTCGCCGACCTGCACGATCTGTTGATCGCGGCAGTCCCGGGCGACCGGGTGCTGGGCAGGGCATGGCAGACCTTGATGCGAGGGGCACCGGAGGCGACCGCCGTCGCGACGCCTGCGTGGTGGGAGCGCCGACGCGACGAATTGCTCGCGCTGATGGACGGGCGCGAGGCGGCTTATGTCTACGACACCGCCACCATCACTGAGCGCTGTGCCAGTTTGCGCGCGCTGAAGTCCGTCTCGCATCTCTCCTACGCGATGAAGGCGAACCCGCACCCGGCGGTGTTGCGTGCCGTAAGGGCGGCGGAGTTCGGGATCGAATGCGTGTCGCAGGGCGAGATCGAGCACGCCCGGTCGGTGCTGCCTGCGCTCCCCGCCTCCGAGATCCTGTTCACCCCGAATTTCGCGCCTCGGGGCGAGTACGCCTGGGCGCTCGCCCAAGGTGTGCGGGTGACCCTCGACAACCTGCATCCGCTGCGCGAGTGGGGCGACCTGTTCGCGGGACACGAGGTGCTGCTGCGAATCGACCCGGGCGTGGGGCGCGGCCATCACGCGCATGTCCGCACGGGCGGGACGGCCTCGAAGTTCGGCATCGCGGTGGAGGATGTCGGGGAGTGCGCGGCGCTCGCGCGGCAGCATGGTGTGCGCATCGTCGGCCTGCATGTGCACGCCGGCAGCGGCATCCTCGACGCCGCGCACTGGGCTGGGGTCGGGCGCTTGTTGATCGGGCTCTGCGCGACGTTCCCAGAGGCGAAGGTGCTCGATCTCGGCGGCGGACTCGGCGTGCCCGATCGCGACGGGCGCAGCGGGCTCGATCTGGCGGCGCTCGACGCCTCGTTGGCGGCGCTCGCGCCACAGCTTGCGGGCCGGGAATTCTGGCTCGAACCGGGCCGGTTCCTCGTGGCCGAGGCTGGCGTGCTGCTGGCCCGCGTGACCCAGGTGAAGGAGAAAGGCGCGAGCGCGTATGTCGGCATCGCCACCGGCATGAATTCGCTGATACGTCCCGCGCTATACGGTGCCCATCACGACATCGTGAACCTGAGCCGCTTGGATGACGACACCATGCGCGAAGTGGATGTCGTGGGGCCGATCTGCGAAACAGGCGACGTGCTCGGCCATGGGCGCGCGTTGCCGGTCGCGACACGTGAAGGCGATGTGCTGCTCATCGCCACGGCCGGCGCCTACGGGGCCGCGATGTCCTCGCACTACAACCTGCGTCAACCCGCGCCGGAATTCGCGCTCTGACCCGCGGCGTGACGCCGCGACAACTCCTGCCCGACATCGGCCAGCGACGCGCCTGATAGCCGGAGCAGCACCAACAGGTGGTACACGAGGTCGGCGGCTTCGCCGACGAGCGCCCGGCGATCGCCGCCCACCGCCGCAAGCGCCACCTCGACGCCTTCTTCACCGACCTTCTGGGCGACGCGCGGCATGCCGCCCGCCGCCAGCCGTGCCGTGTAGCTGCCCTCCGGGGCGTCCCGCAGGCGCTCGGTGACGAGCCGCTCGAGGGTGGCGAGGAAAAATGTCGGGTCATCGGCCTGCGGCGTAGCCGCGCGATCGCCGAAGCACGTGGCGGTACCGGTATGGCAGACGGGTCCCTTGGGCGTCGCGCTCACGAGCAGGGTGTCACGATCGCAGTCGAGATCCACTGCGCGAAGCTCGAGGGTATGGCCGGAGGTCTCGCCTTTCTCCCAGAGCGTCCGGCGGCTGCGGCTCCAGAACACCACCCGGCCACGCTTGAACGTCTCCGTGAGCGCTTGGCGGTCCATCCAACCGACCATGAGGACCGCGCCGTCCGTCGCGTCTTGCACCACGGCAGGCAGGAGCCCGTCACCTTTGCCGAAATCCGGCCGGTCGATGTCGTCAGCGGTGAGGCGCATGGAGTTCTCCGGGTCTGGGAGCGCAGGGTCGGACGGTGATGTCGGCTGCGCGCAGCATCGACTTGAGCGTCGGGATGGGCAGGGCACCGCTGTGGAACACGCTCGCAGCGAGGGCGGCGTCTACGCCGGCGTCGCGGAACACGGCGACGAAATGTTCGCCGGCACCGGCGCCCCCGGACGCGACCAACGGGACATGACAGAGCATCCGCGCGGCGGCGAGCTGGTCGATGTCGTAGCCGCTGCGCACGCCATCGCTGCCCATGCAATTGAGGACGATCTCGCCCGCGCCGCGCGATTGCGCCTCCTGCAACCACTCGAGCGTATCGCGACCGGCCTCGCCCGACCGTCGGGGGTCGCCGGTGTAGCGGTGGACCCGCCAACGGCGAGCTGCCGACTCGGGAGGGATGAGGTCACCCTCGGCGCGCTCGCTGTCGATGCCCACGACGACGCATTGCGAGCCGAACCGCCGTGCCAAATCGTCGATCAGCGAGGGGTTCTCCAGCGCCGGCGAGTTGACGGAGACTTTCTCGGCGCCGGCGGCGAGCACGGCCTCGGCGTCGGCGACGGAACGGATGCCGCCCGCGACGCAGAACGGGATGTCGAGGACGCGCGCGACGCGCGTCACCCACGTGCGATCGACCCGTCGTCCCTCAGGGCTCGCGGTGATGTCATAGAACACCAACTCGTCGGCCCCCTCGTCCCGGTAACGCTCGGCGAGTTCGAGGATCTCGCCGACGACGCGGTGGTCGCGGAAGCGGACGCCTTTGACGACTTGGCCGTCGCGGACGTCGAGGCAGGGGATGATGCGCCGCGCCAGCATCTCAGGGGCCTACCCACCGGCGGATCGCGGCCTCGTCGAACCGCCCCTCGAGCAGCGCCTTGCCGCTGACGGCCGCTGTGGCGCCGGTGACGGCCAGCGCCTCGAGGTCGGTCGCATCACGCACCCCGCCCGAGGCCTGCCATGCGATCGCCGGGAACCGTCGGGCGCATTCCGTGTACAACGCGAGATTGGGGCCCTGCAAGGCCCCATCGCGGGCGATGTCGGTGCAGAGCACATGACGCAGACCCTGCGGCACGAAGCGTTCCACCGTGTCCCACAGTGTCGCGGGCGTCGACCGCAGCCAACCCCGCGTCTGGACGCGCGGCACGCCGTCGTCGTCGAGCCGCACGTCGATCGCGAGGCCGACGCGCTCGGGCCCGAACTCGACGATCCACGAGCTCACGTCATCGGGCGATTCGATGGCGGCGCTGCCGACGATGACCCGCCCGACACCCGCCGCGAGCAGGTCCTCGACCACGCCGCGCGAGCGAACGCCACCGCCGACCTGCAGCTGCGGCAGGCCGGTCGCGGCGATGCCTGCGATGGCGTCGCGGTGGGCGAGCTGTCCGGCCTTGGCGCCATCGAGGTCGACGACGTGCAGCCACGCGGCGCCGAGTTCACGGTAGCGCGCATGAAGCGACCGCGGTTCGACGTCATAGCGGGTCTCGGCGTCGAAATCGCCGTGCAACAAGCGCACGCAGCGACCCCCGCGCAGGTCCATGGAGGGCAACAGACGCATCAACCGATCTCCAGGAAATTCCGCAGCAGGCGGGCACCCGCGGCGCCGGACCGCTCCGGATGGAACTGCACGCCGTGGAGATTGCCGTGGCGCACGGCAGCCGCGAGCGGCACGCCGTAGGACGTGCGCGCGAGCAACGCCGGCGAGCCATCCTCGGCGGCGACGTGGTAGCCATGCACGAAATAGAACCAATCGTCCGGACCGAAGCCCTCGAGCAGCGGGTCGGCCCGCACCGTCTCGAAGGTGTTCCAACCCATATGCGGGACCGGGTGGGCCGGTGCCGCGACCAGCCGGGTCACCTGACCGGGGATCAGCCCGAGCGTCTCGGTGTAACCCTCGTCGGAGCGCTCGAAGAGCAGCTGCATCCCGAGGCAGATGCCGAGCAGCGGCCGTCGGAACCCGCGCAAGGCCACATCGAGCCCGTTCGCGACGAGACGCGCCATGGCGTCCGCCGCCGCGCCGACGCCGGGCAGCACCGCGCGCTCTGCATGCTCGAGGTCACGCGGGTCGGCGCTGAGGCGAGCCGGCGCGCCGAGCCGCTCGAAGGCGAACAGCAGCGACGAGACGTTGGCACCGCCCGAATCGATGATGATCGTCTCGCGTCCGCTCACAGCACGCCCTTGGTGGTGGGCAACGTGTCGCCCTCGCGCCGGATCGCTTGCCGCAGGCTGCGTCCGACCGCCTTGAAGCAGGCCTCGATCATGTGGTGGGCGTTGTCGCCCGTCACGGACACATGCAGCGCGGCGCCGAGGGATTCCGCCAAGGAACGGAAGAAGTGCGGGACGAGCTCGGTCGGCAGGCCGCCCACCGACTCGCGTCCGAAGCGCCCCTCGAAGACCGCATAGGCGCGTCCGGACAGGTCGAGCGCGACCTGTGCCCGCGACTCGTCCATGGGCAGCAGGAAGCCGTAGCGAGCGATGCCGCGTTTGTCGCCGAGCGCGCGCCGCAAGGCCTCGCCGAGGGCGAGCGCGCAGTCCTCGACCGTGTGGTGCTCGTCGATCTCGAGGTCGCCCTTGCACTCGAGCTCCAGCTTGAACCCGCCATGTTTGCCGAGCTGCTCGATCATGTGGTCGAGGAATCCGATGCCGGTCCGTGCCCGCGGAGGCGCATCGTCGTCGAGATCCACGCTGACACGCACCGCCGTCTCGCGCGTCACGCGCTCCACCGTGGCGCGGCGCGCGAGCAGCTCATTGGCGATCGCGGGCCAGGTCTCGGTGGCGTCTCCGGCGACGCGGACCCGCAGGCCGCGGACGCCGAGGTTGGTGGCGAACTCCAGGTCGGTGTCCCGGTCACCGATCATGACGCTGGCGGCGAGGTCGACGCCGCGTTCGCGCACCCACTCATCGACGAGCGCCGTACCGGGCTTGCGGCAGCGGCAGCCATCGTGCCGGGTATGCGGACAGACGAACACGGCCTCGAACTCGAGACCTTGCGAGCGGAAGGCCTCTAGCACGAACGCGTGCGGCAGCTCGAAGCGCTCTTGCGGGAAGGACGGTGTACCGAGGCCATCCTGGTTGGTCACCATGGCCAGCGTGAACCCGGCGTCGCGCAGCTGCGTGAGCGCAGCGAAGACGCCCGGCAGGAACCGGATCTTGTCGAGGGCGTCGACCTGTTCGTCGTGCGGTTCTTCGATCAGGGTTCCGTCTCGGTCGACGAACAGGATCTTCATGCGAGGCTCCGGAGCACAAGGTCGTTCTGGCCGGGCGTGCCGACGGTGAGCCGCAGGGCTTCGCCGAGGCCGTGGTAACCGCGGAAGTCGCGCACCAACACGCCCGCTGCGTGCAGTCGTCCGAGCGCGGCACCGGCGTCATCGAAATCGACGAGCAGGAAGTTCGCGTCGGTGGGCCAGACCTGGCGCACGACAGCGAGCCGCGAGAGGCCGGTGGCGAGACGCTGCCGCTCGGCGATGAGCGACAGGACCCGAGTCTGCGTGACGGCGAGCGTTGCGGGGGTGAGCGAAGCAAGCGCGGCGTCCAAGGTCGGCCCCGGTACCGCGTAGGGCGGCACGATGCGGCGCAGCAACGCGATGATCTCGGGGTGTGCGACCACGGCGCCGACACGCGCACCGGCAAGGCCATGGGCCTTTGACAGGGTGCGCAAGGTCACGAGCTGCGGATGTCGGGCGACCTCGAGCGTCCAGGGCGGGGCGTCCGAGAACTCTGCGTAGGCTTCGTCGACCACCAGCAACGCGCGGCCGGCACTGGCGTCGAGCAGGGTCTCGATGTCGCGACGGTGCAGGGCGTTCCCGGTCGGGTTGTTGGGGGTGCAGAGCCAGACGATCTTCGCGCCGGCGTCGATCGCCGCGACGATGCCGGGCACATCCAGCGAAAACCCGTCCTCGGCGCGCAGCGGGACCGCTTGGACGGCCGCGCCTTGGATCCGCGCGGCCACGGCGTACATGCCGAAGGTCGGCGGACACAGGACCACCCGGTCGCGCGCCGCGGCACAGAAGGCCCGTGTTAGCAGGTCGATACCCTCGTCGCTGCCACGACCGATGAGGATCTGGTCCGCCTCGACGCCCCAGGCACGGCCCAATGCCGTCGACAACTCGCGCGGTTGCGGCGGCGGATAGCGGTTGAGCGGCGTGCCTGATGCCGCGCCGGTGGCGGTATCGCCCGCGCCGTCATCGGCGAACGGCGGTGGCCACGGTGACTCGTTGGCGTGCAGACGCTGCAGCGAATGGTCGGCGCTGGCATGGCGATACGGTTCGAGCGCGAGGATCTCCGGTCGCGCAAGCCTCAAGATCCCATCGATGCTGCGGTCCGTCATGGCGCACCGAGCGCCGAAAGGCGCAGCTCGACGGCGAGCGCATGCGCATCGAGCCCTTCGAGGTGGGCGAGCGTGCGGGCGACGGGGCCGAGGTCGCGCAACCCGTCGGGGGTCAGTTCCTGGACCGTGATGCGGCGCAGGAAATCGAGCACCGACAGTCCGCTGTACGCGCGGGCATACCCGTAGGTGGGCAACACGTGGTTCGTGCCCGAGCAGTAGTCGCCCATCGGTTCCGGGCTCCAGGGCCCGAGGAACACGGAACCTGCCGCCCGCACCTGCGCGAGCCGTCCCCGTGCATCGGTGCATTGGATCAGCAGGTGTTCCGGCGCGTAGTCGTTGGCGAGATCGAAGGCTTCATCCAGATCGCGGACGACGATCAGACGGCTGCGCGCGAGCGACTCCTGCAGGATCGTCCGACGCGACAAGCCGTTCGAGAGCGACAGCGCGGCGGTGCGCACGGCGGCGGCCAGCGTATGGGAGGGGGTGAGCAGCAAGGCTTGGGACAGGGGGTCGTGCTCGGCTTGCGCGAGCAGATCGGCCCCCACGAACTCGGGTCGCGCGGTGTCGTCGGCGATGACCATGACCTCCGACGGGCCGGCCGGCAAGTCGAGCGCCGCACCGGCGGGATCCTCCGCCACGACCTGCTTGGCAGCGGTGACCCACGCGGAACCCGGGCCGACGATCTTGTCGACCTTCGGGAGTGTCTCCGTACCGTAGGCAAGCGCCGCGATGGCTTGGGCGCCGCCGATGGCGTAGACCTCCTCGACGCCACACAGACGCGCCGTCGCGAGGATCGCCGGGTGCACCCGGCCGCCCCGCGCGGGGCTGCACAGCACGCGTCGCGGCACGCCGGCGATGGCGGCAGGCACGGCCGACATGATGAGCGCGGAGGGCAAGGGTGCGCTGCCCGCCGGGACGTAGAGACCGACTGAATCGAGCGGGCGCAGGATGCGCTCGCAGCGCACGCCCGGCGCAGTCTCGAGGTCGAGCGGAGCAGGCCGCTGCGCCTCGTGGAACCGCGAGACGTTCGCGATCGCGCGCTCGAGCGCCGAGCGCTGCTCCGCCGTCAGGGCATCGAGCGCCGCATCGAGCTGCGCGGCCGGCACGCGCAGCCGCTCCGGTGCGCCGCCGTCAAAGCGGGCTGCATACTCGAGCACGGCAGCATCACCGCGGGTCCGCACGTCGCGCACCGTCTCGCGCACTGCGGCGATGATCTGCGCGCGATCGTCCGCGGCGGGGCGCTCGAGCGCCGCGCGGCGTCCCGCAGCATCGAGACGGGCGTAGTCCAGGATGGGCAACGGCTCGGACGGGCTCATGCCAGCATCTTCTCCACCGGAAGCACGAGCAGTGCGCTCGCGCCTGCGGCCTTGAGGCTCTCGAGCGTCTCCCAGAACACGTTCTCGCGGCAGACCGCGTGGACCGCGACGCGATCGGGGTGTCCCTCGAGGGGGATGATGGTGGGCGATTCGCTGCCGGGAAGCAGGCGGCGGATCGCGGGCAAGGCGCTGCGCGGCGCGTGCAGCATGATGTACTTGCTCTCACGGACCTGTTGCACACCATCGATGCGCAACAGCATGCGCTCGACCCAGCCGGACTTGTCCTCCGGGAGGGCGACCGGCGTCTGCACGAGCACGGCGTGGCTTTCCAGCACCGTCGCGACCTCCCGCAGGCGGTTGGCGATGAGCGTCGAGCCGGTGGAGACGAGATCGCAGATGGCGTCGGCGCGGCCGAGCCGCGGCGCGATCTCCACCGCACCGGACAAGGTGACGATGTCGGCTGCGATGCCGTGCTCCGCCAGCCAGCGCCCGAGCGTGAACGGGTAGGTGGTGGCGATCCGACGTCCCGCCAGCGAGGACGGCCCCTCCCAGGCGGTGCCTTCGGGCAGCGCGATAGACAGGCGGCAACGCCCGAAATCGAGCGAGCGCAGCACGGTGAGGCGCGGATCGTGGCCGCGCGCGGCGAGCGCCAGCCGTTTCTCTTCGAGCACGTTGAGACCGACGAGGCCGAGGTCGCAGACGTCCTCTTCCACGAGGTCCGGGATGTCGTCGTCGCGGACGAACAGCAGGTCGAGGGGCATGTTGTCGCCGTACCCGACGAGCTGGTCCTTGCCGCGGGAGAACTTCAAGCCGCAACGCACGAGCAGGTCCGTGGAGGCGTCGGTCAAGCGCCCCGACTTCTGTATGGCGATCTTCAGCCGCTGAGCGCTCATCGTGCGTTGCCTGTCGGGGTCCGGGGGGGGGAGAGGCGTTGGACTGCGGTGCCATAGCCGCCTTCGCCGTCGACGCGGCAGCGCGCCACACGCGCGACAGTGGTGACGCTGACGCCTGTCAGACGGTGGATCTCGCGGTAGGGCAGGCCGCGCTCGAGGCATTCCACCACGGACCAGCGCCCGGCCATGGCTTCGATCTCTGCGGGCGTACAGAGGTCGCGGAAGAACGCACGGAGCTCATCCACGTTGCGCAGCGTGAGCATCGCGGCATAAAGGTTGCGCTCGGCGCGCGCCTCTTGGCGGGGGGTGAGGGCGGGGTGGGGTTTCATCGGTCGGGCTCTCGCGTGCGCTCGGGCGGGTGCGTGGTAATGTATTAACGTAATAGTACAATACAACATGCGGGCGGACGCGGCAACCCTCGGCCGGTTGACGCCCGACGACGGCGCCCGTAGCATTCGCGGCCTCATCGAGACCGGCTGAGGGACAGGCCCTTTGACGCCGGGGCAACCCGCGGGACACCACGACCCGCACGGTGCCAACTCCTGCAGCGGCCGCCCGGCCGCTGCGAGATGAGCGGGGCTTCGATGCCCGGAGTGCAGCGCCGTCCCGACGGCGTGTGGGCACGTCTGCCGCCTTGGGCGGCCGCTCCCGCGGTCTCGATGGCCGGGCAGGGCATGATCATCCACAAGGCGACGATGACGATGGACCTTGGCGAGTACTCGATGCGCGAGGGGATGTTCGACATCCCGGACGGGATCACATTGCATCACGGCGGCGCGCTGCGCGATGTCCGTGTGGCGTGGCGTCTGGCGGGGCCCACCGGCGCACCGCTCGTGGTCGCGCTCGGCGGGATCTCCGGGCACCGGCGGATCTATGGCGGGGACGGCGAGCCGGCCGGCTGGTGGCAAGAGGTCGCAGGTCCAGGCGGCGGGTTTCCGGGCTCGCGCCTGCGATTGTTGTCGTTCGATTATCTCGGTGGCAGCGGCGAGACCACCGGACCGACCTCCGCAGGCGGTCAGGGCGCTGTCGCGCGGTTCCCGTCCGTCTCGACCTACGATCAAGCTGTCGTCCTGTTGCAACTCCTCGACCACCTCGGGATCGGGGTGCTCGATGCGATCGTCGGTGCGTCCTACGGGGGCATGGTCGCGCTCGCGTTTGCGGAGCGTCATCCGCAACGGGTCCGCCGGCTGCTCATCGTCAGCGCCGCCGACCGTACGGATCCGATGTCCACTGCATGGCGCAGCGTGCAGCGGCAGGTCATCCGCTTGGGCGAGTCGGCGGGTCGGGGCGCCGAGGGCCTGCGGCTCGCGCGGGCGCTCGCACAGGCGACCTACCGGAGCCGCGAGGAGTTCGCCGCACGGTTCCCCGGCGAGGCCACGCGCGGTTCGACCGACGAGCCGTTCCTGTTCCCGGTGGAGTCGTACCTGCTGGCGCGCGGCGCCGACTACGCCCGTCGCTATGCGCCGGGCGGGTTTCTGTGTCTGTCGGAGTCCATCGATCTGCATCGCGTGGAGGCGTCACGCATCACCGTGCCGGTGCATGCGGTCGCTGTCCGCGAGGACCAGTTGGTCCCAGTCGCCGACATGCGCGCGATGGTCAGCCGTCTGGCGGACGCGCGGCTCGACGAAGTGTCGTCGCACTTCGGCCATGATGCATTCCTGAAGGAGGGCGCGTTGTTGCGCCCGGTGTTCGAGCGCCTGCTCGAGGAGTCCCCATGACCGCTCCCCTCGATCCCCGGACCGCCACCGTACGCGCAGGGCTGGAGACAGACTCCGCCACCGGCGCTGTCGTGCCGCCGCTGCATCTGAGTTCCACGTATGCGTTCCCGGAGTTCGGCGTCAAAGGTCCCTACGACTACTCGCGTTCGGGCAATCCCACGCGCGACCTGTTGGCGAACGCCCTCGCGGAGCTCGAGGGTGGCGCCGGTGCGGTCGTCACCGGGTCGGGCATGTCCGCCATCGCCTTGGTCGGCCAGATCCTGCCGCGGGGCGCCCGCCTCATCGCCCCGCATGATTGCTACGGTGGCAGCTTCAGGCTGTTCAGCGCGTGGCAGCGGCGGGGCGACTTCCAGGTCGAGTTCGTCGATTACGGCTCGGCCGGGGCCTTGGCTGCGGCGCTCACGACACCTGCAGCCCTGGTCTGGGTCGAGACGCCCGGCAACCCGCTGCTGCGGATCACGGACATCGCCGCCACCGTCGCACTGGCGCGTGCGGCGGGCGCAAAGGTCGCCGTCGACAACACCTTCTTGTCGCCGGTGCTGCAGCAGCCGCTCGCCTGGGGTGCGGACATGGTGGTCCACTCGACCACGAAATACCTCAACGGTCACAGCGACGTGGTCGGTGGCGCGGTGATCGCCGCCACCGCCGCGGATCACGCGGACCTGGCGTGGTGGGCGAACGCGACAGGCGTCACGGGCTCGGCCTTCGACAGTTTCCTGACCTTGCGGGGTCTTCGCACCTTGCATGCGCGCATGGCGCTCCATGAATCCAACGCCTGCGCGTTGGCCGCCTGGCTCGAGGGTCAGCCCGGCGTGCGCCGCGTGCTCCACCCGAGCCTGTCCTCACACCCGGGCCATGCCTTGGCGCAGCGCCAACAAAAGGGGTCGGGGGCGATCGTCACCCTCGAACTCGCAGGCGGCACCGAAGCGGTCCGCCGTTTCCTCGGTGCGGTGAAGCTGTTCTCCCTTGCCGAGTCGCTGGGTGGCGTCGAGAGCCTGGTCGCGCATCCCTCGACCATGACCCATGCCGCGATGACCCCCGAGGCGCGGGCGGCAGCCGGCCTCACGGATGGTCTGTTGAGGCTGTCGGTGGGCATCGAGGCGCTGGCCGATCTGCAGCGCGACCTCGCCGCGGGCCTCGCGGCGGTCAACTGATCGCGGCGTACTCCGCGAGCACCGCATCGCCCATCGCGGCGGTGCCGAGCACTGCAGGGACCGGTGCGCCGTCCCCGCCCGATGTGCCGGCGGCTGCGATGTCCGCCGTGCGCGCGCCGCGGGCGATCGCGTTCGCGACCGCGGCCTCGACCCGCGCCGCCTCGGACTCGAGGCCGAGCGAGTGGCGCAGCAGCAGTGCGAAGCTCAGCATCGTGCCGCAGGGGTTGGCGATCCCGCGGCCGGCGATGTCCGGCGCCGACCCGTGGATGGGTTCATAGAGACCGCGGCGCCCGTCGCCGAGGGCCGCAGAGGGCAGCACGCCGAGCGAACCCGCCAGCATCGACGCCTCGTCGGTCAGGATGTCGCCGAACAGGTTCTCGGTGAGGATGACGTCGAAATCGCGCGGGCGTCGCAACAGATGCATCGCCGCGGAGTCGACGAGCATGTGCTCGACGGCGACGCCGGGGAACTCGTCGCGCAGCACGCGTTCGCTGACGCTGCGCCAGAGCCGCGAGGTCTCGAGCACGTTCGATTTATCGATCTGGGTGACGTGGTTCCGGCGGCCCTGCGCCAGGCGGCCCGCGACGCGCGTGACGCGCTCGATCTCGCCGACCGAATATGCGCACTCGTCGAACGCGCGGTCCCCGTCTCGCCACTTGCGCCCGAAATAGATGCCGCCCGTGAGCTCGCGCACGAAGAGCAGGTCGACGCCTTCCAACAACTCCGGCTTGAGCGGCGAGGCATCGCGCAGGGCGGGCAGCACACTGACGGGCCGCAGGTTGGCGTACACCCCAAGCTCGGACCGCAGGCGCAGCAAGGCCGGCTCCGGGCGCACGGGCGCGCTTGGCCCCCACTTGGGGCCACCGATCGCACCCATGAGGATGGCATCGGCTGCGAGGCAGCCGGCGAGCGTCGCAGGTGGCAGGCCATCGCCGTGCGCGTCGATCGCCGCGCCGCCGAACGGGAGCTCCTCGACCTCGAAATGGTGTCCACCGGTCGTGGCCACCGCCTCGAGCAGCCTCAGGGCCTGCGCGATGACTTCGGGGCCGATGCCGTCGCCGCCCAGGACCGCGATGCGTGCGTGCATGCGAGGGCTCAGGCCGGCCGGCGGGCGCCGGCTGCGGTGGCTTCGTGGCGCGCGATGGCGGCATCTTGCGCGAGCAGGAAGCCGAGTTCGTCCACGCCGTTCATCAGGCAATAGCGGGCGAACGGATCGATCGGGAAGGGTACCGGTTCGCGCCCCGCCACCCGCAAGCTCGCGCTCTCGAGGTCGATCTCGACCTCGACGCCCGGATTCGCAAGCAACCAAGCGTGGGTGGCGTCATCGACAACCACGGGCAGCAGGCCGTTCTTGAGGGAGTTGTTGCGGAAGATGTCGGCGATCTCGGTGCTGACGACCGCTTGGAAGCCGTAGTCGACCAAGGCCCATGGGGCGTGTTCGCGCGAGGACCCGCAGCCGATGTTGCGGCCCGCGACGAGGATCCGGCAGCCGGCGGCCTCCGGGTGGTTGAGGATGAAGTCGGGTTTCGGGCTGCCGTCGGCGTCGTAGCGCCAGTCGGCGAACAAGGACTTGCCGAGCCCGTCCTTGACGGTCGTCGTCAGGAACCGCGCCGGGATCAGCTGGTCCGTGTCGATGTTGGTGGAGGGCATCACGACGGTGCGTGAGCGGATCGAGAGGATGGGGTTCATGACAGGAACTCGCGCGGATCGGTGACGCGGCCGCGGATCGCGGAGGCGGCCGCGGTCTCGGGACTCGCGAGGAGCGTGCGGGCGCCGACGCCTTGCCGGCCCTCGAAGTTGCGGTTGCTGGTGCTGATCGCGTACTCGCCCTTGCCGACCGTGTCGCCGTTCATGCCGAGGCACATCGAGCAACCCGATTCGCGCCACTCGGCGCCGGCGGCCCGGAACACCTCATGCAGCCCTTCGGCCTCGGCCTCGCGCTTGACCTCCTGGGAGCCCGGGACGACGAGCATGTGCACATCACGCGCGACCGTGTGGCCTCGCAGCACGTTCGCCGCGGCCCGCAGGTCGCTCAGGCGGCCGTTGGTGCAGCTGCCGACGAACACCACGTTCACCGGCGCATCGCCGATCGGTTCGCCCGCCCTCAGCCCCATGTACCTCATCGCCGCGTCGAACACCGGATCGCCCTGGCGGTCCGGGATGCGTCCGCTGACCGGGACGACCATCCCCGGGTTCGTGCCGTAGGTGACCATCGGCTCGAGCGTCGTCGCATCGAGGTGCACGGTCTTGTCGAATACGGCACCCGGATCCGTGGGCAGGGCGCGCCAGCGTTCGAGCGCGGCGTCCCAGTCGGCGCCCTGCGGCGAGCGGGGCCGCCCGCGCAAGTACGCGTAGGTGACCTCGTCCGGCGCGACCATGCCCGCCCGGGCGCCCGCCTCGATGGACATGTTGCAGACCGTCATGCGCTCTTCCATGGAGAGTGCGCGGATCGCCTCGCCGCGGTACTCGAGCACGTGGCCAGTGCCGCCGGAGACGCCGATCTTGCCGATCAGCGCCAAGATCAGGTCCTTGGCGGTCACGCCGGCAGGCAGTCGCCCATCGACCTCGATGGCGCAGGTCCGCGGTTTCTTCTGCAGCAGGCACTGGGTCGCGAGCACATGCCCGACCTCGGTGGTGCCGATGCCGAAGGCGAGGGCGCCGAACGCGCCGTGGGTGGAGGTATGGCTGTCCCCGCAGACGATGGTCTTGCCCGGCTGCGTGACCCCGAGTTCCGGGCCGATGATGTGGACGATGCCCCGGCGCGCGTCCTGCAGACCGAGCAGCTCGATGCCGAAGTCCGCGCAGTTCCGTTCGAGTTGGCGGATCTGCTTGGCCGCGGAGTCGATGGTGATCGGCGCGCCGCCGAAGACCTGCTCGGTGCGGGTCGGCGTCGCGTGGTCCATCGTGGCAAGCGTGAGGTCCGGCCTGCGGACCTTCAGGCCCCGCTCGCGCAGCAGCGCGAACGCCTGCGGCGAGGTGACCTCGTGGGTGAGGTGCAGGTCGATGAACATGACGGCCGGCGTATCGGCGGACTGCGGCACGACCTCATGGGCCGACCACACCTTTTCGAACAATGTGCGAGGGGCGCTCATGTCAGGCCACCGCCTGCGCGCGCTGCGACTGCTCGATGCGGTTGATGACCTCGAGGAAGGCGCGGGTCGCGGACTCGACGATGTCGGTGGTCGCGCTCGCACCGCGGTAGCTGCGTTGGTTGAACTCCACGTACACCACGGCCTCGCCCTGCGCGTCCTCGCCTTCGGAGAGGCTGCGCAGCTCGAACTTCTGGAGCTTGGGGCGGATGCCGGTCGCATCCTCGACCGCCTTGAACGCCGCGTCCACGGGGCCGTCGCCCCGTGCGCTGCGTTCGAGCCGTGTGCCGTCGGCATGCTGCAGCACGACCGTGGCCTCGCCGCCGCCACCCTGCGAGGCGGTGCGCAGCCCGGCCAACGTCCAAGGCCCTTGGTCGCCGCCTTCGGCGCGCAGCACCAAGGCCTCGATGTCGCCGTCGAAGAGCTCCTTCTTCTTGTCGGCGAGGGCCTTGAACTCCTCGAACACCCGCGCGAACTCCGCGTCCTCGAGCGTGAAGCCGAGCTCGCGGATGCGCTCGCGCAGTGCGTGGCGTCCGCTGTGCTTGCCGAGGACAAGGCTCGAGCGGGCGAGGCCGACATCCTGGGGGCGCATGATCTCGTAGGTGCTGGCGTGCTTGAGCATGCCGTGCTGGTGGATGCCCGACTCGTGCGCGAACGCGTTCTCGCCGACCACCGCCTTGTTGCGCGGGATGGGCATGCCGGTGATGCTCGAGACCAGCCGCGAGGCCGGATACAGGCGCTCGGTGTGGATGCCGGTGCGCGCATTGAAGAAGGCCTCGCGCGTGCGCAAGGCCATCACGACCTCCTCGAGCGAGCAGTTGCCCGCACGCTCGCCGATGCCGTTGATCGTGCACTCGACCTGGCGGGCGCCTGCGACGACCGCCATCAGGCTGTTGGCGACCGCCATGCCGAGGTCGTCGTGGCAGTGCACCGAGAGCCGGGCGCGGTCGATGTTGCGCACGTTCTTGCGCAGATATCGGAACAGTTCGGCGAACTCGTGGGGCACGGTGTAGCCGACCGTGTCCGGGATGTTGACGGTGGTCGCGCCGGCGTCGATGACGGCCTCGACCACCTGCGCGAGGAACTCGAGCTCGGTGCGGGAGGCATCCTCCGGCGAGAACTCCACGTCCTCGCAGAACTCACGCGCGATGCGCACGCCCTCGACGGCGTTGCGCAGGATCTCTTCCTTCGCCATGTTGAGCTTGTACTGGCGGTGGATGGCGCTGGTCGCGAGGAAGACGTGGATGCGGTGCTTGGCCGCGGGCCGCAAGGCACGCGCCGCCTTCTCGATGTCCTCGCGGTTGCAGCGCGCGAGGCCGCAGATGATCGGTCCCTGGACCTCGCGCGCCACCGCGTTGACGGACTCCCAGTCACCGGGCGATGCGGCCGGGAACCCGGCCTCGATGACATCCACGCCGAGATCGGCTAGCGCCTTCGCCACGCGCAGCTTTTCCGGCTGCGTCATGCTGCACCCGGGCGATTGCTCGCCATCGCGCAGCGTGGTGTCGAAGATCATCACTCGATCGGCTTGGACGGACATGTTCGTATGTGCTCCGGTGTGCAGGGTCTCGGATCGGCTCAGCGGCCCTGGTCGAGCCAGGGCATGCGGGCGCGCAGGGCGTAGCCCACCTTCTCGATCGGGCGGTCGAGGTCGGCCTTGAGCATCGCCGCGTACTTCTTGCGCCCGGTCTTGTTCTCGCGGATCCACTGGCGGGCGAACTTGCCCTGCTGGATCTCCTTGAGGATCTTGCGCATCTCGGTCTTGGTCTTGCGGGTGACCACGCGCGGTCCGCGCGTCAGATCGCCGTACTTGGCGGTCTCGCTGATGAACTTGTGCATCTTCCAGATGCCGCCTTCGTGCAGCAGGTCGACGATCAGCTTCAGCTCGTGCATGCACTCGAAGTAGGCGACCTCGGGCTGGTAGCCCGCTTCGACCAACGTCTCATAGCCGCGCACGACGAGTTCGGTGGCGCCGCCGCAGAGCACGGCCTGCTCGCCGAAGAGGTCGGTCTCGGTCTCCTCGGCGAAGGTCGTCTGCAGCACGCCGCCGCGGGTGCCGCCGATGCCGTCGGCGTAGGACAGCGCCTTGGCGAACGCCTTGCCCGAGGCATCCTGATGCACGGCGAGCAGGGCAGGGACGCCACGCCCCTGCTCGTACTGGCGGCGCACGAGGTCGCCCGGACCCTTGGGCGCGATCAGCACCACATCGAGGTCCTTGCGCGCCTTGATCTGCTTGAAGTGGACGTTGAAACCGTGCGCGAAGAGCAAGGTCGCGCCCTTGCGCACGTTGCCGATGACGGCCTTGTAGAGGTCCTTCTGGGCGAGGTCCGGCGCGAGCATCGCGATGAGGTCGGCGCCCTTGACGGCTTCGGCGGGCTCGGCGACGGGCAGCCCGTCTTTCTTGGCCTTCTTGAAGCTGTCGCCCTTGCGTACGCCGATCACGACGTCGTAGCCGCTGTCACGCAGGTTGAGCGCGTGCGCGCGGCCCTGGCTGCCGTAGCCGAGCACGCAGATGCGCGCGCCCTTCAGCGCCTTCTTGTCGACGTCCTTGCGAGAAAACAATTTCATGTCCCGACTCCCGTGTGTGTCTGTCTTGCCGTTGGTCATCGCCCGTTCCCGAGCCGTATAAAAAGAAACCCCGCAGCGGCGATGTGCCGGTGCGGGGTCCCTGTATCTCAGCGTCGACCGGAAACTGGCGAGTGGCTCAGAACCCGGCGCGCGACCCGCACCCGCTGCGCAGCCGCAGCGATAGCCCGAGCGATAGCCCGCGTACCGGGCAGGACCCGGAGGAGCGAACGGCGTCGGACGGGGTGAGGATCATCCGCAAATTCAAGCATGCCGGCTGTCCGGCTGTCAAACCGATGCGGCCAAACCCATGAGTAATGCGGCGCGGATTCGGGCTACCATTTGCCGCAACATGACACTCGATCCTCTCCACGCTGCGTCCACCGTCCTGCCACCGCTCGCGGAGGCGCTCGTCGCGTCCGGCGAAACCGGCGCTGCCGAGTCGATCCCCGTCTGGCTCTTGCGCGAGGGAGACGTGGCGGCGTGGCGTGCGTCCCGGGACGCAGCGACGCAAGCCTGGGTGGATTCCCACGATTTCCGGGGCGAGCGACATCGTGTGCTCGTGCTGCCTCGCGCGGACGGCAGCATCGCGGGTGTCGCCGCCGGGCTCGGTCCACTGCACGCGATCGACGCGCTCTCGCCCTGGTCGGTCGCCGGGCTGCCGGACCGTCTGCCCGCGGGTCGTTACCGTTTCGTCGCGGGTTGCGGCGCCGAGATGCCCCCGTCGGCGGCGGACGCCGCGGTGCTTGGATGGTTGCTCGGCTGGGCGCGCCCGGCGGCCCAGCGTGGACAGATCGCGACCGCGGTCGGCGACAAGACCGCGCGCGCTCGTCTGGTCCCGCCCGCATCCTGCGATGTGGCGGCTCGAGTTCGCGAGACGAGGGCGGTCGCGTGGGCGCGTGACCTTGTGAACTTGCCGGCCAACCTCCTCGGGCCGGCGGAGCTCGCGCAGACGGCGACCTCGCTGGCCGCGGAGTTCGGCGCGCCCTGCGAGGTCACGGTCGGGGAGGGGCTGTTGTCGGCCAACTACCCGATGATCCATGCCGTCGGGCGGGCGGCCGGGCGTGCGCTCGAGCGCGCGCCGCGCCTCATCGACCTGCGCTGGGGCGATGAGCGTCATCCGCGGGTCACGCTCGTCGGCAAGGGCGTCTGCTTCGACTCGGGTGGCCTCGACATCAAGCCAGGCTCGGCCATGGCGCTCATGAAAAAAGACATGGGCGGCGCCGCGGTGGCGCTCGGGCTCGCGCGGGTGCTGATGGAACGCGCAGCGCCGATCCGGCTGCGTGTCCTCATCCCGGCTGTGGAGAACGCGGTCGGCGGTGATGCCTATCGCCCCGGGGACGTGCTGCGTTCACGGCGCGGGCTCACGGTGGAGGTCAACAACACCGATGCGGAGGGGCGCTTGGTGCTCGCCGACGCGCTCTGCGAGGCCTGCGCGGAACTGCCGTCCCTGCTGCTCGATTTCGCGACGCTGACGGGCGCCGCGCGGACGGCCCTGGGCCCGGAGCTGCCCGCCGTCTTCAGCAACGACAGCGCTTTGCTTGCGGCAGCGCAACGCTGCGGCGATACGGTGCACGACCCCGCATGGCCGATGCCCCTGTGGGACGGCTACGACGACGAGTTGTCGAGCAAGGTCGCCGACCTCTCCAACGTGGCGCCGTCGGCGTTCGCCGGCGCGGTGTTCGGGGCCTTGTTCCTGCGCCGCTTCGTCACGCCCGGCGTGCGCTGGGCGCATTTCGACCTGTATGCATGGAATCCGCGCGAAAGACCCGGCCGGCCGCTCGGCGGCGAGGCCCAATGCCTGCGTCTCGCCGACCGCTTGGTGCGCGAGATGATCGGTTGAAGATGATCGGCAGAACCTGAGAGGACAGTGGTGATGAGCAAGAAGCCCCCGACGCGCCGCGCCAAGTCTGCGGCACGCCCCCCCGCGAAGCGCCCGGCCGCGACCGTCGACCCGAGACGCTGGTCGCGTCTGGTCGTCGATGGCGCCAAGCAGACCCCGTCGCGCGCCATGCTGCGCGCAGTGGGCTTCACCGACGCCGATTTCCAGCGGCCCCAAGTCGGCATCGCCTCGACCTGGGCGAACCTCACGCCGTGCAACATGCACATCAACGATCTTGCGACCCAAGCGGTGCGGGGCGTCGATGCCGCGGGCGGCAAGGGCGTGCTGTTCAACACCATCACCATCTCGGACGGCATCTCCATGGGTTCGCCCGGGATGCGCTATTCCTTGGTGTCGCGCGAGATCATCGCCGACTCCATCGAGGCGGTGGCGGGCGCAGAGGGTTTCGACGGACTCGTCGCGATCGGCGGCTGTGACAAGAACATGCCCGGCTGCGCGATCGCCATCGCCCGGCTCGACCGGCCGGCCGTCTTCGTGTACGGCGGCACCATCCGTCCGGGCGTCAAGCAGCGCGACATCGTCTCGGTGTTCGAGGCGGTCGGCGGCCACGCCGCCGGCACGGTCAGCGATGCCGAGTTGGCGGAGGTCGAGCGTACGGCGATCCCCGGTCCGGGCAGCTGCGGCGGCATGTACACCGCCAACACCATGGCGTCCGCGATCGAGGCGCTCGGGTTGTCGCTGCCGGAAAGCTCTGCCCAGGAGGCCGTCAGCGGTTCGAAACTCGACGATTGCCGGCGCGCGGGCGAGGCGGTGGTGCGCCTCATCGAGGCCGGGATCACGCCGCGGCAGATCCTCACCCGCAAGGCCTTCGAGAACGCGATCACGGTGGTCATCGCACTTGGCGGCTCGACCAATGCGGTGCTGCACATCATCGCGATGGCGCATGCCGCGCGGGTGCGCATCACGCTCGATGATTTCACGCGCGTCGGCCGGCGCGTGCCGGTGCTCGCCGACATGCGGCCGAGCGGTCGTCACTCGATGTCGGACCTGGTCGCGATCGGCGGCATCCGCCCGTTGATGAAGCGCTTGCTCGACCGTGGGCTGTTGCACGGCGACTGCATGACCGTCACCGGGCGCACCATGGCGGAGAACCTCGCGGGCGCGGCCGATTACCCGGCGGGGCAGCAGATCATCCGCGGCTTCGACGACCCCATCAAACCCGACAGCCACCTCGTCGTGCTGCGCGGCAACGTCGCGCCAGAGGGCGCGGTGGCCAAGATCACCGGCAAGGAAGGCCTGTCGTTCACCGGTCGCGCGCGGGTGTTCGATGGCGAGGAACGCGCCACCGCCGCGATCCTCGCGGGGCGCGTCAAGGCGGGCGATGTCGTGGTGATCCGGCACGAAGGTCCGCGCGGTGGGCCCGGCATGCGCGAGATGTTGAGCCCGACCGGCGCCATCATGGGCCTCGGGCTCGGCGACTCGGTCGCCTTGATCACCGACGGTCGTTTCTCCGGTGGGAGCCACGGTTTCGTGGTCGGCCATATCTCGCCGGAGGCCGCGGTCGGCGGACCGCTTGCGCTGCTGCGCAACGGCGACATCGTGACCATCGATGCGGTGAAGCGGCGCATCGACGCACAGGTGTCCGCAAGCGAGTGGCGGGCGCGGCGCAAGGCGTGGAAAGCGCCCAAGCCCTACGCCACCACGGGCGTCCTCGCCAAGTTCGCTCGCGAGGTCCGCAGCGCCTCCGAAGGCGCCGTGACGGATTGACCTTCCGGACGGTTGTCAGGTCGCGAGAGGGCGGTTAAAGTGCATCGTGTGTGGGGGGACGCACACGGCTTGTGCCGAAGCAGGCGCAGCGCGAGCGAGTCACGAAACGGGCTGCCCCCCGCCAGTCACCGTGAACCGCGTCAGGTCGAGGGAACCTCGTCCGGGCGACGCGGTCGGAATGATGGAAGGGTCTTCGGCGTCATCCGGACCTTCGGGTCGGGGAGATGTCGAAGTTGAGGTTGCGCCTGTCACGGAACACGGGTAGTTTCCCGCACCGGCAAGGCACAACCGGGCGAGCGATCGCCTCACAACGGCGCGAGACACCATGGCCGCATACGTACGACAGAACAATTCCCGCCGCATGGGCGTGCTGGTGGGCATCATCCTCTTCCACTTGCTGCTGCTTTACGGGCTCGTGTCCGGCTTGGCGCGCAAGGTGGTCGAGGTCGTCGCCGCGCCGCTCGTGACGGACATCATCGAAGAGATCAAGCCCGAGGACAAACCGCCGCCGCCGCCGCCGCCGCAGATGGAGCGGCCGCCGGTGCAGGTGCCGCCGCCGGATGTCGTCATCGACATCCCGATGGAGACGAACACCACCGCGATCAGCAACGTCACCGACAAGCCGGTGCCGGTCGCCGCGCCGGTCATCACGCAGACCGTGGAACGCAAGCCGGTGCGGGTCGCACCGAAGCTCGACACGCGGCGGTCCCCGTCCACCGACGAGTTCTATCCCGCCTCGGCGCGCCGCGCCGAAATCGAGGGCGTCTCCACCGTCCGCGCTTGCGTCGGCCCGGATGGTCGGGTCGCCGGCGATCCGACGGTGACGAACAGCTCCGGCACGGCATCGCTCGACGAGGCCGCGGTGAAGTGGGCGCGTCGGGCGCGATTCACGCCGGGTACCGAGGACGGTACAGCCGTCGAGATGTGTTTCCAGTTCAACGTCCGGTTCAAGCTCACCGACTGACCGGAGCCCTTCCCGAAATCTTTCAATTCCTGGCAGGGTCGGTACCTGCCTGACCACCGCAGAGGAAAACATGGAAAACGAAGCCGCCACCACCGCCGTCGTAGAAAACCCGTTTGGCCTGGAGGCCATGTGGGCCGCGGGAGACTGGGTCGCCAAGGGCACGCTGATCATCATGGTGATCATGTCGCTCATGACCTGGTACATCCTCATCATGAAGCTCATCGATCAGCGCAAGCTGATGGCCTCGGCGCAGCTCGTTGGCCAGAAGTTCTGGTCCGCAGGCTCGCTGCGCGAAGCGATGGACAAGCTGCCGAAGGACGACACCTTCCGCTCGATCGCCGAGGACGGCGTCCGCGCCCAGCAGCACCTCGAGGGTCGCGCCGCGGGCGATCGCGTCGGTCTCCACGAGTGGGTGACGATGTCGCTGCAGCGCTCGGTCGATGGCATCAACCACAACCTGTCAGGTGGCATGTCTGTGCTCGCCACCATCGGCTCGACGGCGCCGTTCATCGGCCTGTTCGGAACGGTGTGGGGCATCTACCACGCGCTCGTCGCGATCGGCGTTTCGGGTCAGGCGAGCATCGACAAGGTCGCAGGACCGGTCGGTGAGGCGCTGATCATGACCGCCATCGGTCTTGCGGTCGCGGTGCCGGCGGTCATGGCCTACAACTGGCTGGGCCGTCGCAACAAGTCGATCTTGGCTGATATCAACGGCTTCACGTCCGACCTTCACGACTCGATCGTCACCGGCGCCCGCGTTGCGGTGCCGCAGTCGGCGCCGGTCGCGGCGAAGAAGTAATCCACCCGTAGCGGAACACAAGTCCGGAATGGCGCCGGGATGGGTATTTGCCCATCCCGGCCTTCCGGGACAGAGGTGACCTGACATGGCGATGAGCGTTGGATCCGCGGAAGACGACGAGCCGATCAGCACCATCAACACGACGCCGCTCGTCGATGTGATGTTGGTGCTGCTGATCATCTTCCTGATCACCATCCCGGTGATCACCAAGACGGTCAAGGTGACGCTGCCCAAGGCGGCGAACATCGCGACCCAGACCAAGCCCGAGAACATCACGGTGGCGGTGGATTCGGGTGGCCAGATCTTCTGGAACAACACTTTGGTCGCCGACACGAACGAGCTCATCGAGCTCGTCAAGATCGAGGCCGTGAAGGACCCTCAGCCCGAGATCCACATCCGCGGTGATGTGGACTCGCGTTACGAGGATGTCGGTCGGGTGATGTACTCGATCCAGCGTGGTGGCGTCGTCAAGGTCGGGTTCATCACCGAGCCGGACCGCGGCATCCGCGGCGCCCGCTGATCAAAGGGGATATTCCAGATGGGAATGAGCGTAGGAAGTTCGGACAACAACGAGATGGTGGACATCAACACGACGCCTTTGATCGACGTCATGCTGGTGCTCCTCATCATGTTCATCATCACCATCCCGGTGATGACGCACTCGGTGAAGCTCGACATGCCCCGGCCGACCAACGCGCCGCCGCCGCCCGTGCAGCCTGAGGTCATCACCATCGAGATCGATTTCGACGGTACGATCCTCTGGAACGGTACAGCGGTGCAAGGCGTCGACGCGCTGGAGAAATACTTCCGGGTCGAGTCGCAGAAGGATCCGCAGCCGGAGCTGCACATGCGCCCCGACAAGCGTGCGAAGTACGACGTCGTGGCCCGCGTGCTCGCGGCGGCGCAGCGGAACCGCATGAAGAAGATCGGCTTCGTCAACGTCGCCGAATTCGCTGACTGAAGCCGCGCGGGCCGGCGAGGCCAGGCGCGAACCGAAACCTCGCCGCATCCCCGACAGGATGCGGCGAATTTTTTTATGCGGCCCCGGACGGCCGCCCGAGAGGGATCACATGACGAATCGTGCATTGGGTTTGGCGGTCGCGGCTCTGGCTCTGGTGCTCGCGGCTCCGGCGGCGGACGCGCAATCGGTCAGCAAGGGCGTCGCGAAGACCTTGGCGGCGGCCCAGTCCGCCAGCAAGTCGCGCCGCTGGGGCGAGTGTCTCGGCAAGCTGCGCGAGGCCGAGGGCGCGGGCGGCCTCAGCGCATACGATTCTTTCGTCATCAATGAACTGCGCGGGTATTGCGCGCTTTCGTCGGGCGACAACGGCACGGCGATCCGCGCCTACGAGACCAATCTCGGCTCGCAGTACGCGAGCAACAAGGGCGCCCGCGTCAAGGCGCTGATGCAGCTGCACTACAACAACCGCAACTATCCGCGGGCCATCGAGTACGGCCGCCAGGCCCAGAAGGGCGGTTTCGCCGACGGTGACGTGAACACGTTGCTCGCCCAGTCCTACTACCAGCAGGGCGACTTCAAGGCGACCCGCGCCTTCACGGCGGACCTCATCTCCCAGGCCGAGCGCCGCGGTCAGGCGCCGCGCCAGAACTACCTGCAGCTCAACCTCAACAGCTGCATCAAGCTCAAGGACACGGCCTGCGAGACCGCCGGTTTCGAAAAGCTCGTCACGTACTACCCGAACCCCGAGGGTTGGGCGAGCCTGATGCAGTCCATGCTGAAGGGCGGCCCGGACGTGACGTTGCTCAACTCCTTCCGTCTGGCTTCCGAGGTCGGCGCGTTGTCGCGCGGCAGCGATTACACCGAGCTCGCGCAGCTCGCCCTCGAGCGGGGCTTGCCGGGCGAGGCCGCCTCGGTCATGGAGACGGCGTTCGCGCGCAAGGTGTTCACCGAGCAGCGGGACATCGATCGCAACACCCGCTTGCTGAACTCCGCCAAGTCCCGGATCGCCGCTGACAAGGCGGGGCTCGCCGCCGCCGACCGTGCCGCCGCTGCCGGCGCGTCCGCCGAGGACGACCTGCGTGTCGCCCAGGCGTACATGAGCTATGGCCAGCACGCCCAAGCGGTCGTGGCCGCGGAGCGCGCCGTGAAGAAGGGCAATGGCAAGACCCCGGGCGAGGCCCAGTTGGTGTTGGGTCTGGCGCAGTTCAAGGCGGGCAACAAGCCGGCTGCCGTGAAGGCGTTCAAGGCCGTCAAGGGCGACCCCAGCCTCGAGCGCGTCGCCAAGCTCTGGTCGCTGCGAGCGCAGTGACCGCCCGCGCCCACCTGATCGACCCACCTTCCCAGGAGATCCGTCCATGACGATCCGTCGCGCTGCCCGTCTCGCAGTCCTCTCGGCCGCTCTGCTGTGCTTGCCGGCGGTCCTCCACGCGCAGAGGACCAAGGACAGCAAGCCTCCGGCGGCGGCCAAGGGGCCCACCGTAAGCAAGGCGGTCATCAAGCAGGTGCAGGCCGCGCAAGCGGCCATCACGGACCAGAAGTGGCCGGAATGTTTGGCGGCGCTCGCCGCCGCAGAGGCGGTTCCCGGGCGTGCCCCGTACGACGACTTTGCCATCAACGAACTGCGGATCCCGTGCTCGGCTCGGACGGGCGATTTTGCGACGACGGCGGTCGCTTTGGCCAAGGGGCTGGAGATCGGCGCACCGAACGGCTTCCTCGATGCGGAGGGCATCAAACAGCGCTACAAGCAGTTGATGCAGGTCAACTACCAGATCAAGAACTACCCCAAGGTCGTGGAGTACGGCAAGCTCGCGGTCGCGGGCGATCCGGGCAACAAGGACCTGCGGGTGATGATGGCGCAGGCCCTGTATCTGACCCCGGATTACCCGGGAACCGTGGCGACCGTCGAACCTTTGGTCAACGAACTCGTGCAGCGCGGCGAGACGCCGCCTGATGTCGCGCTTGGACTTTGGACCAGCGCCTGCGTGCGCATGAAGGACGACGCCTGCACCCTGCGGGCAGTGGAGAAGCAGGTCGCCTACGCGCCCACCGATGAGGCCTGGGGCAACCTCTTCCTGCTGACCATGCGGGCGGCGCCGCCTGACCAGAACCTCAACGTGCTCCGTTTGGCGAACGAGGTCGGCGCCCTGAAGACGGGGGACGACGTCGCCGAGTACGCCTCCCTCGCGCTCGAGAAGGGTTACCCGGGCGAGGCCCAGTCGGTCATGGAAGCCGCGGTCGCGGCGGGCAAGTTCGGCGGGGTGGGCAAGACGACGCCCGGCGCCGCGAACCTCTTGCAGATGGCCAAGGCTGCAGCCACCCCGGACCGGGCGACCCTGCCGAAGCAGGCGAAGGACGCGGCGGCCGCCAAGACCGGCACGCCGGAGGTCCGCCTCGGTCAGGCGTATCTCAGCTACGGCCAGACGGCGGAGGCGGTGGGTGCCATCGAACGTGGGATCGCGAGAGGCGGCGTTCGCGACATGGCCGATGCAAACCTGTCCCTCGGTATCGCGCGGCTCCGTGCGGGTGACAAGGCGGGCGCCGCCCAAGCCTTCGATGCCGTGCAGGGCAACCCCTTCACACAGCGGTTGGCCGGTTACTGGAAGCTGCGTACGCGTTGACGCAGCGGTCCCCTCAGGGGGACGGGCTGCGTTCGACGAGTTCGATCCACTCGCCGGCAGAGCCGACGCAGACCGCAGCCCGGCGGCCGTGATATGGCGCCTCGGGAAGCGCGACGGGCGGGGCGAGGTATTCGAGGCTGTCGGGCAGCGCATCGACCACGAACGTCACCATAGCGATCGCCGGGGGCAGTTCGCCGTCGAGGGCGACGCGCGGGCGGGTCGCCGGGGGCATCGTGTCGGCCTCGATGAACGACTGGCCCTGCAATGCAAGCGCCGCAAGATCGTGCATCGTGTCGCTCGGAAGGCCTTGCGCGTTCGAGAGCACGGAGATGACGGCCGGGATCACGGGCGCCGTGGCCACCCCGAAATGGTGCGAATAGAAGGCATTCGCGCCGGCGGCTGAGGGCGCGCCCAGGATCACGATGAACACCCGGTCGATGAAGTGCCGCGCCTCGGGGGTGTCGAACTCGGCGAGTTTTTCCTTGAAGGACGTGAGGTAGATCGACTCGCCGGCGGGTCCCAAGGCCTGCATGGCGCGGATCTTGTCGCTGAACGACAGGTCCGCCGGCGGTCCGATGATCGGGAACGGCGAGCCGGCGAGCCGCTCCGCGCACGCGTCCGTGTCCTGGACCATGAACTCCGCGGCGTTCCAGCCCATGTGGCCGAACGGCAGGTAGTCGAGCGGCACTCGGCTTTCGACGAAGCGCAGGAAGGTCGGGCCGTCGCCCCGCGGCAGCAAGGAGGCATACCGTCGACCTGCGAGGCCCGGACGTCCCCAGAGGCGCGCTTGGGCGGCGCAGAGCTTGCCGTGGTCGACGAGTTCGTAGCCGAGATGCAGGTGGTAGGCATCCACCAGACGCTGCACGTCCGGTGTGGCGACGGTGACGCAGGTGATCGGTCCCAGTGTGCTCATGGTGTTCCAGGTTGGCGGTCGGCGGACAATGCTGCAAGGTACTCGGTGACCCGGGCGAGCGGCGCGACTTCCGCATACTTCGCCTGCAGGTCGAACAGGTTGGATTCATGCGGCCCCGGCGCCCGGTCGCCCACGGCCTCGCGGACCACCACGGGGATGAAACCGTGCTGGCAACAGTCCACGGTGCTCGCGCGGATGCAACCACTGGTCGACACCCCGGCGATGAGCACCGTGTCCACGCCGAGCGCGGTCAAGGTCGAGGCGAGCGAGGTGCCGAAAAACGCGCTGGCGTACTGCTTGGTGATGACCGTCTCGCCTGCGATCGGCTCGAGGCCGGGGGCGAACGCGGCGAGTTCCGGGTGACGGCCTGTCTCGAAGCAGGCGAGTGCGGGGACCTTGCGGAAGAACACGCCGCCATCGCGGCCGCCGGGTTGATAGGCGACGTTGGTGTGGATGACCGGGATGGCGGCGCTGCGGGCGGCCTTGAGCAAGGTCTCGCAGTCCGTGCGAGTCTGCTCGACGGCGGCGTAGAGCGGCGATCCGGGGACGAGGTAGGCCTGCACGAAGTCGATGACCAGCAATGCGGGGCGTCGGCCCCACGCGAGTCCGTGGCCGAAACCGCCGCGGGCATAGTTCTCGGCCAGTGACTCGGCCACGGATCAGATGACCTTGGCGTCGCGCAGCGCAGCGAGGCGTTCGGCCGAATAGCCGAGCAGGCGGCCATAGACCTCGTCGTTGTGCTGCCCGAGTTCCGTCGGCGCCGCCGCATGGATGCCGCCCGGCGTCTCCGAGAGCTTGGGTGCGACGTTCTGCATCTTGAGTTCGCCGAAGTAGGGATGCTGGGTGGTGACGATCGCGTGGCGGGCCTTGAAATGCGGATCCTCCAGCATGTCCGGGGCCCGGTAGATCAGGCCCGCAGGAACGCCATGCTTGTCCATCGCCTCCAGCACCTCGCGCGTGCTCAGGGTCTGGGTCCAGGCCTCGACGAGGCCGTCCAGCAGTTTCTGGTTGCTGCCGCGCGCCTGGTGGTTCACGAAGCGCGGGTCTTTCGGCCACTCGCGCTGGCCCATCGCGTCGCAGAGGCGCCCGAACACCGTGTCCTGGTTGGCGGCGATGAGCACGAGCCCGTCGCTCGTCTTGTAGACGTTGGAGGGTGCGACGTTCGGCAGGATGGCGCCGGTCCGTTCACGGATGTAGCCGGTCTTGTCGTACTCGGTGATCAGCGACTCCATCATGGCGAGCACGGCCTCGTAGAGCGCCGAGTCCACCACCTGTCCACGGCCGGTCTTCTCGCGGTAGTGCAGCGCGGACAGCGCGCCCAAGCAGGCGAAGGTGGCCGCGAGCTCGTCGCCGATGCTGATCCCCATCCGTGACGGCGGCGTCGAGGGGTCACCCACCACGTACCGCATGCCGCCCATCGCCTCACCGATGGCGCCGAACCCGGCGCGGTGGGAATAGGGGCCGGACTGGCCGTACCCGGACACCCGGATCATGATCAGCCGCGGATTGATCCGCGACAGTTCCTCGTAACCGCAGTTCCATTTCTCGAGGGTGCCCGGTCGAAAATTCTCAAGCAGAAAGTCAGCATTCTTGACTAACTCCTTGAGAATGCTCTGACCTTCCTCCTGTCGCATGTCGAGCGTGATGGCCTTCTTGTTGCGCGCCACCACGGGCCACCAGAGCGAGGGCTCGCCCGCCTTTTGGCGGCCCCAGACCCGCATGGGGTCGCCCTGGCCCGGCGGCTCGATCTTGACGACCTCCGCGCCCATGTCGCCGAGCAACTGCCCGCAAAAGGGGCCCGCGAGCAAGGTCCCCATCTCGATGACACGCAGGTCGGACAGGGGGCCACGCTTGAACTGGGGGTCGACGGACATGCAAGGGTCTCCGGGCAGGAAAAGGGTGCCGCAGCAGAGGCGCGACGGCCGGGGGTGGTTGTACCCACCGCATGGGCTTCGGTCAAGAATGCGCAGCTGCGGCATTGCTAGAATGGACGATGTCACGGGCGCCGCGCTGCACCTCGCCCCACACATGGAGTGACCATGACCCACAACATCGAGATCGTCGAGGTCGGCCCGCGGGATGGCCTGCAGAGCGAGCCCGGGGTGTTCCCGACGGCGTCCAAGATCGAGTTCATCGAACGATTGTTCGATGCCGGCCTGCGCCGCGTCGAAGTCACGAGCTTCGTCAACCCGAAGAAGGTCCCGCAGATGGCCGACGCCGAAGCGGTGCTGGCGGGTCTTCGGCGGCGCGAGGGCGCGCGGTACATCGGCCTCGTGCTCAACCGAAAGGGATATGAGCGGGCGTCGGCGGCCGGCTGCAACGAGATCGGCATGGCGGTGGTCGCGAGCGACACCTTCAACCGCCGAAACCAGGGCGTGGGCACGGACGACTCGATCGCCGCGTGGGGCGAGATCGCCCGCGAGGCGAACGCTGCAGGGGTGCGACCGACCATCACCATCGGTGCCTCCTTCGGCTGCCCGTTCGAGGGTGAGGTTCCGGTCACCCGGGTCATCGACATCGCAAAGCGCGTGGCCGAGGCGGACCCCTACGAGGTGGCCTTCGCCGACACCATCGGCGTCGGTGTCCCGGCGCAGGTCGCGGAGATCTTCGGCCGCGCCCGTGAGGCGCTGCCCGGCGTGCGCTTGCGCGGCCATTTCCACAACACCCGCAACACCGGCCTCGCCAACGCCTACGCCGCGGTCCAGGCGGGCGCCGTCACGCTGGATGCCAGCGCGGGAGGCATCGG
>Ga0315903_10000412_pt1 | contig 64456 bp, 48 predicted proteins | sample LakEriMetagenome_7_FD_203524 | JGI IMG/M metagenome (GOLD analysis project Ga0315903, IMG submission 203524) | Freshwater fungal communities from buoy surface, Lake Erie, Ohio, United States - Buoy 2 MA119 | ecosystem: Environmental > Aquatic > Freshwater > Lake | place: USA: Lake Erie, Ohio... | reverse complement strand
TGTGCATCTTGTGCAGCCTCGAATGTCCAGCGAGCGCTTAACTTACGAGTTTTGGCTTCAACAACTTGTTTTAAGATCTGTACGTTGATCTTACGGCCTGGTTGACCTTCTAACGAAGATGTGCTAGAAGCACGACCGGTTGTCAATGAACCAGAATATGCTGTAGCAATCTTGAATGGACTTAGTGCTTCATCACCTGCTGTTGTACCTGTGTCAAATGGACTTGGTGCAGTTACATTGGTTGTTTCAGCATAACGAACACGTAATGTGTGGATCTGTGCAACAGGTCCAGTCATTGGTTGAACGCCAACGATTTCGTTAGCAATAACTGTAGGCATTACACGACGAATAACTGGTAGAATAACACGGTTAAGTGTAGCTACGTTACCTGCGCTTGTTGCTCCAGCTGTTGCAGCTTCAGCTAAGTGCTTACGGGTGTTTTCTAAGATAACGCCCATAGTGGTTCTACGTGAACCGTTAAGACCTTCTAGCAGGGCGTCTTTTGTTTCGCCCCAACGGCCTTCTAATAGTGCTTGTGTCATTTTTTTCTTTCCTTATTAGGGTTTACTTAAGCCCTGCTAAACGTTTAATTTCGATCACATTATTATGATCAAATTCAACGGCGACCTTAGCAGATTTATCTCCTGTCACTTCTACTCTGGATTCAGCTAACACTTGAGCTTTTTCAGCTTTTGGTGCAACAGAATTATTTAGAACTGCGGGTAGATACTTTTCATATGCAGATTGCAATTTGTTAGTCTGCACTGTTTCAAGAAGTTGGCTCATTACAGCCTGCTTCTCTTTATTCAATGGTTTCATTAAGTCACTCATTACTTGTTGACGTTCTTGAGATTCTTTAATGATACGGATTTCACGGTCTTTTGATTCAACTAAAGCAGATTTTTCAGCAGCAGACTTTTTAGCTTCTGCAATCATTGCTTCTTTTTGTTCTAATGCTTTTGATAGTTTAGCGATTTGTTGATTCTCATTTAAATGAGTAATCGCAAATTCGCTGGCAAAAGCTTCGAATAGTCGACGACCAAAATTGTTCTCGCGAGCAGTTTGGATGTCTTCTTTTAGTTGAGTCAATTCTGACTCTAGCTTGTTAGCCACAGATTCTTTTACAAGAGCAGCAGATTTTGTAACAAAAGATTTCTGTAATTGGTCAAGCTTGGTTTTTGCTTCACGAACTAATTTAACTTTTGTTTCAACTACATCTTGTTTATCTTTAGCAAATTCTTGAATTTCTTCAGCAAGAGCACGGATAACAAATTTCTCTAGACGGCTTACGCTTTCTTTTTGAACTTTGCGATCACTACGCAATTCTTTGATTTCTTCTGCTAGTTTTCCAACTAGGAATTGATCAAATTTTCCAGCACTTTCTTGCATACGTTTGTTGAAACGTACACGATCAGCAGCTAGTTGCTCTTTTTCTTCTGCAAACTCTCGAATTTCTGACTGTAGACTTTCTGTGACCATTTTGTCTAGAGCTTCGACCATTACACCTTTGTCGTGTTCATAGCGGTTGGCAAACTCTTCACGAATTTCTGCGCGAAGTTGTTCACGTGCTTCATTTAACTTAGTTTCCCAAGCTTCGCTGATAGCTTGCTTGGTGTCTTCGTTAATGATACCACTGTCGATTAATGGCTTGATAGCATCAAACATGGATCATTTTCCTTTTATATTTTTAAGTCTTTTATGAGGCGTTTTACTTCCTCTTGAAAATACTTCTGGACTTTTTGATTTGCACCGGCATCTTTTGCCATTTCGAGAACTTTGTGTCCATGGCGCATATTCATAAGCCCTTCGTAAACAGCTTTTGGATATGCATTAGGAGCACTAGGTTGTGCAACTATATCAACTGTGACTATTTCAAAGTCACTAACATGGCCCGAGCTTTCGTTAACGTTGCCGCTACCTCTGCTGGACACTCCTAACTTCACCCCTGAGGTTAACATGGCTTCCACCAGTTTACCCATTGGAGTTGGAAGAATCTTTAATTTACCAAAACCATTTGGACCATCCATCCACATTTCTGTGATCATATGGCACACACGGTCTAAGTTAATTTTTAAATCATCAGGATGGTCTAGTTCGCCTAAAACGCTATAACCTTCCTTAAGTTGTTTATTGACAGAATCTACTGCTTGCGATATTTCTTGTACAGGGTATACTCGTTGATTAGCGTTTTTAACACCGCCTTGAACGAATATACCTTTCATGTAGAGATTCTTACCTTGGCCATCAGCACTAGCTTCTGCTAGAACTTCCATTCTAGCATTGTCAAACGATAAGTGTTCTCTTATTAATCCGCGCACAATATTTGCCTTACTTAGCTAACGGACTTTTGTCGTTAGTTCCACCTGCTTCTGCCTTAGATGCAGCAGGAGCTTTACTCTTATAAGCTGTTTTACCAGCATTAGCACCTGGACTGTTTTGTACTTTACCAATTAAGTCAGAACCGCCTTTTAAAAGACCGCTGGGCTTTTTATTTGGTGTTCCGCTTGGATCAGACTCTGCGCCACCTTTAGCGATATTAGAAGCAGTGCCACCCATATCGTTTTTACCAGCAACAATAGATTTAGTGTTCAAACTGGCTGTGCCACCTGCACCAACTTCACCTGTTTCTGTATTTTTTCCTGGGAATGGCTCACCGATTTTTTCCACGTATTCGCGGATCCATTCAGCTTCAGTCATCTTTTTGGCTTTTTTATCTTTGTCTTTAAGCATTTCTTCTTTTTTATCTTTTTTAGCTTCATAGACTGATTCTTCATATTCTCCCATGCCTTCAGGAGTTGGTTTACCTGTAGGGACTACAATAAGATTTTCACCCATATCTTCGTCGCCTTCATCGTCACCCATGCCCATACCGTCGTCCATGCCCATGTCGTCACCGCCACCCATTAAAGCATCAAATTCTGCTTTAAGTTCATCTAACGCATCTTCAAGGTCCATGACACGATTTTCCATGTCGTCACCGCCGTCCATACCCATGTCATCGCCAGCGTCCATGTCATCGCCAGCGTCCATGTCCATGTCCATGTCTTCTTCGTCATCTCCCATGTCATCGTCACCGCCCATGTCTTCTTCGTCATCGCCCATGTCGTCTTCGGCTTCTTGCATTCCTTCTTCGTCACCAGTGATTTCGTCTACCATAGATTCGACTTCATTTCCACCGACTTCTTCAAGATCCTGCTCGTCGATTAACGACTCGTAGATATCACGCGATTTTTCAACCACAATTTGGTGGAAAAGTTCGCGAGCTTTATCTTCTTGCTCGTTAATAATGTATTCAATTAGTTGCTCATATTTTGACATATTTGTGTTCCTTTTAAAAATATGTTTGTGAATTCTGTATAGTTATTTACAGAATATGAGCATTTAATGGGTTAAATGGGCGTTTTTTGAATGTTTTTAAAAAATAATTAAAGCCCAGCACTGGCTTCAACTGCTGATTTATACTGAGTGGAAACTTTTTCCAGTTTCTTTTCATGCTCTAATTTTCTAGTGTCGTTCATAATGCGAAGTTTATTCAATCGGTCCAAAGTTAATCGTGTTTTTCTAGTGTCATCAATTTTAATGACACTATTATCGTCTTTTTCACTACGATAACCGTCCGGAATCTCATTATAAAGTTCTAAGAGCTGCATCAGGTATTTACCAATTTATTAAAATCATAGGGTTCCAGTGGGTGCTGGTGCTGCTGCCGCTGCTGCTCCAGGTGCTGGCGCTCCTACTTCTGCAGGTGGTGCAGCACCTGCTTCGCCTTCTGCTGGTGGAGCTGCTGCTTCTAAATCAGCATCTAATCCGCCTGGACTAATGCCAATACTACGTAGTCCTGCTTCGCCTGGCGGTGCTTTGTCTACGTCCCCTTGCTCTTCGGCCCACATACGTTCGTTGTCGGCTATTTCTTCTTCTGTTAATCCAAGATATCGTGTTAATAAGAAGCGTTTGCTCAAATATGGAAAAGCTTCTAATTGAGTAAACGATCCGATTCTAGCCTGATCTACTTCAGCTTGACGATAGCTGGCAAAGTTTTGCGGTTCATTGAACTGTAATTCAAACAAATTACTGTCAATATTAATGCCCCTCCAACGAAGAAATAATTTGAACTCTTGATCTAATTTTTCACAGATCATACGCTGTAAACGCATACAATATTGATTAAATCGCCATTCTTGAATTAGTGCAGTTCCTACTCTACCGTCACTAAAAGAGTTTGGATTACTGGTTCCGTCATCTAGCCCCGTTGGCAAATAGCTGCTGGGGATTCTTAGTCCGCGGAATAGTTTATTGGTAAAGAAATGCAGGTCTGTAATTTCCCCTAAATTACTACCGCCTGGCAGTGTATCAACTTTGCTGCCTCGGCCTTCTGCTGTTTGTGGGAAAAAATAATCTTCGTTAGTGCTTAATGGATTATATGTGGCATCCATCATGTTCTGACCGCCACCTGTTTGTGTAGGTATACGGCGTTGATGCACTTCGTTTTTAACTCGTTCAACAAAGGCCATGGCCATGTGACTGGGCATGTTACCTACGTCAATGTAAAAAATCCTACGTTCTGGTGCTCTTTGTACGCGATAGATAATGATAGCATCTTCCAGTAATTCTTTTTGTTTGAATACTTTGAACACATTTTCTAACACGCTGTTACCAAAAGGCCAGCTGAAATCCAGCCCTTCTGTCAGTGTTAAATGTACTATGTGTTCAGAATTTACTGCTGCTTCGTTTTGAGCATGACTGAATCTTGACCCGCCACCAATTGGATTTTTTGGTTGAATATATGCACCACTGCCGCCGCCTACTTGTGGATGATTAACATTAACGTCACTGGTATTGATGGTTGTAGCTGTTAAATTTTCAAAATTTGGAGCAATATCTTTGAGAATATACTGTTCAGGCTTTTTACCTTCTGCTTCGTTTACAATGACTTTGACAACTTTGCTGACTTCTACCCAAAATAGTTTAAATGTTTCTGGATCACGAATAAACACTTGATCACCATACTTGATAGTATTTCGAAACATTTTAAATATTCTTTTGTTAAGCTCATTTAAGCTAACCCATTGTGTTAACTGCTCACGAATAATCTTAACTTCGTTGTCTGTGGGCTGCTCTTTCCAATAAAATTTAAAAGCTGTGCCGTTTTCTTCATTGCTTTGAGTACTAAATTCAGCCAAAATGTCCAGTGCGGCATTGACTTCACTGTCCATATCCATTTGTTCGTACTGGTTATAACGTTCAATTCTATTGGGATGACCTATATAAACTTCAGGCAAGTTGCTTTGATAATTTCTATAGGTCATATTTTGAGCCTGAGAGCCATTAATAGGACTTACTGCTCCAGCTACATTTGCTACCCTAAAATACTTTTTCCAAGACATTAAAACTTTTCTCCAGTCAGATATTTACCTAAAAATTAAGCCAATGCATTGAATATGCTTCTATTAGAATCTATCATTTCACTCATTTTGTCATTTAATGTTGACATTAATCCATTCTGATCAGTTAGTGCTGCTACTACTTGTTCGTTGTTATTATTTGCAGTAACCAATGATGCAATTTGTGTTTGTAATCTGGTAATGTCGGCTGCTAAATTACGAGATTCAGCTGATGATTCTTGATTTGCTTTTTGTGATTTACTGTCAGCCAATAGTTCCATAAGTAGTACTTGATCAGCAATTTCTGAGGGAGTACTGGGTGTGATAGGAGAAGCTTGTGCAAAAGTTGGTCCTGGCAATGACGCTCCCGGGGGCAATTCAGTAGCTCCTCCTTCTGGAACTCTTGCAGGTGCAGGAGGCTCGTTTTTCTTCAATGGTATTCCCATTCCTTTAAAGATCTGATCCACAATATCCCCAACAGCTTTGTTAAACTCTTTTCCCGTTGGTATATCTTTAAGTCTATTTACTAACTGGTTAATACTATCTTGTGCTCTTACCATGGACAATGTAGCTTGATTTAACAATTCCATAGTACTTCCAAGTTTTTGCATATTTCCTAACACCGATGCATCAATTTCTTGCTGAACTTGGCTACGTCTCCTCTCTGCATCCACGAATGCTTTACTAGCAGAATCAGTTAACACTCCTCGTAGATCTGTGCCTTCAGCTATCATTCTTTCTATAGTAGTCGGTAAATTTTCAAAAAAGTTCATATTACTGATCAATGAAGCACCCATTTTTGTTTGAGATTGAACAAAGTTATTCATTAACGAAGGCGGCAATTCTGCTAAATCTTCAATGCCTTCAGCAAATCCTCGATAAGCACCTGCATTTGCTTTTATGAATCCTGCGTATGTTCGTCGGAATTCATCTTTTCCTAAATTTATATTTTCAGCAAACATTTGCATGGTCTGGGCAACTTCTTGGTTACCAGCAGCAAATGATATCATTGCAGGATCTGTTACTTTTCCTTGTGTTCTGATATATTCTTTTAAGTATTGAGCAGCTTCATCACCAAATTTAGTTTGAGCAATTCCGAATGCTTCACTGACATTTGCTTGAGCTGTAGTGCTCATTCTGCTAACTTTTAATTGATAAGCTAAATCTCTTCTTCGTTCTTCCTCTGCTTTTTTAAGCGCATCTGCACTTTGTCCAGTTAGTGCTGTTAGTTCTTTTTGTCTGATCAGATATTCTTTGATAGCAGCACTTTGTCTATTAGAATCAGCTCGACCTTGTTCCCCACGCATCTGGTCAACACGCCCCAACTGTGCCTGTAATGCTAGAAAGTCAGCTACTCCTGCACTTATATTTTCGACGTTTCCATATAGAGCAACTAAAGCATCACTGGATTCATATAGTCCTGCTGCATAATTTGCAACTTCGAAACCTGCATCTCTTACACTTTTGCCAAGCTTGGTTAAATTTTCCACATTTGTTGTTATAATCCTACCAAATTCAAGTAAAGGAATTTGTAATTTTTTTGCATCAGCACCCATTGTTCCTATGCTGCCACCAAAAGTTGCTCCAACTTTAGATAATGCAAGAAATTGGTCAGAAACTTTTTGAGCACTGTTAATTTGAAATTTAATAACGTCAGACAAAACTTCAAATGTGTTTGCTACTCCTTGCGCGGCAGCTTCACTGGCTTTACCAAAGCTAAATCCTGCAATAGATACTCCACTTAATGCTGTGCCAGCTGCGGTAACAGTTTTAGTAAAAGTACCGGTAATGAAATCTAGTGTAGGAATAACACTGGCAAAAGCTTTGTCTGCACCGTATACGCTGGATGTTAAAGTTGTTAACCCCCCTGCAAAACTAGTGCCTATACTTAAAAAATTTCTAAAAGAAGAAGCAGTGGATTGAGCACTGCTTTGCATTTGCTGCAAAGATTGTGCAGTCAATGTTGCTGCATTGGTTTGATTGTTACTGGCCGATGCAGTTTTACTCAATGCAGAGATTAACTGCTGCATTGCACCCGAAGTGGCGTTGGCGGTTAAACCAAGTTTTTCCAGCAGTTGTTGTGTTCTTTCATCCATAATCTATTTTTTTGTAAATTTACCAAGATAAGTATTAATATATTTATTGGAATAAAATATGGTTAATATTGCTAATCCTTTGGCTAAACATTTTAGACAGCCTCAATTATATCTTAAATTGCCCAGCATGGGACGATGGTATCCACCTGGCAGTTTAGATCTACCGGTTACTGGAGAATTACCAGTTTATCCGATGACTGCCAAAGACGAACTAATCTTAAAAACTCCCGATGCACTGTTAAATGGACAAAGTACTGTGGAAGTTATACAAAGTTGTGTACCTGCCATCAAAGACGCATGGAAAATGCCTGCCATTGATTTAGATGCAGTGTTGATAGCTATACGTCATGCAACATATGGCCCGGGCATGGAGTTCGTCAGTGTTTGTCCCCATTGTCAAAGAAAAAATGAAAATACTGCGGATCTTGGCGCATTATCGTCACAGATAACTTGTCCCGATTTTGATTCCACTATAAAAGTAGAAGGACTCGAAATTTATATTAGGCCACAGACTTACCAACAATTTAACAAAGCCAGTTTAGAAAACTACGAACATCAACGGTTATTAGCTGTAGCAGGTGACGATTCACTGAGCGACGAAGAAAAATTATCAAAATTCAATGTGGTTTTCCAAAGATTATTATCTCTTACTGTAGAACAAATCAGTAAGAGTGTAGCTGGGATTAAAACAGAAGAAGGCGTTCTAGTAGAAGATCCGGAACAAATTCATGAATTCTTTCAAAATTGCAACAAAACAGTGTGGGACTCAGTTAAAACAAAACTAGAAAGCTTTGGAGAACAGAGTCCACTTAAAAAAATTCCCATAACTTGCGAACACGAAGACTGCAACAAACCCTATGAAACCCCATTAGTTTTTGAGCAAGCAAGTTTTTTCGTATAAGGCTTTTGAGTTTAGACAATGAATCAATTGTTGAAATGATCAAAGACTTCGACAAAGATTCAAAAGCCCTTAAGAAGAATATATTAAAAATTTGTTGGCATATGAGGGGTGGAATAACTTATAGTGAAGCCTTGGAAATAAGTTTCCAAGAAAGAGAAATCATTAATGGTATTATTGAAGACAACCTTAATACCACAAAGGAAACAGGATTACCATTCTTTTAAGATGTGCTACGCACATCTATCACTTTCGCTGTCGCTCAGTGATATATTTTAATTAAAGAGCGTAGCGATATAAGTTTCATCCAGATTAATCAGTCACACTTTGCCCGCACAGGGCAAAAATGATAATGCTTCATCCGAGTAGCACAGTCATTAGCGTTAAAGCGATTACAGAGGCGGTTGTCCGGTACCTCGAGCTCAGTTCTTATCACAACGGCAAGTTTATATCTATACGCTAACATACATATAAACCTTGTAGCATCACTGCTACGTCTTTTTAGCCTGTTAATCCTTTTCAAACAACCAAATTGCGGCATTGGCAATCTTCATCCTGTCGGGTAGTGGTTGAGTGCTCACTAGCACGGTGAGTCTTCCGTCCCTGCGATCCGAGATCCAGGTCTAGGGCACATGATATTGACCTGTGCGAGTCTTAAATGCTTAATTTATTTTTTATATGGGAGCCATGGATACGACAATTGATTATGCCGTTGTAATATTCGTCTGATTCTAATACACGCCTGGTAAATTGTTCTCTTGCTTCAATATAACTACAAATTGCTTTGGAATTACAATAGTAAAGTATTTCTCTGGTAAAATTGTCTGAGCCTAATGTTTGTACATCTGTTTGTAACTCAGGACTTGAGCCATAATAATCTCTCCAGTCTGAATCGACTTTTGAGCGAATTTTCTTTTTCTTTTTGGTGCCGTTTTTTAATTTTACTGTTCTTTGAGTAGTTTTACTGAATTTTGCCAGTTTTTTGCCAATGTATTTTTTGTTTGATATTTTGTTTGTGATTAGATATACAAATCCTATGCAATCCTCGGGCAATTCCTCAACTGGGGTGTCTTGAAAAAACCAAGTCATGTTAGATTTGTTGTGCCATGTGTACTATAATTTATCTAGTTTACCATGATGTTGCATATTCCTGGTTTACCATGTTTTTCTTGCATTTTGTCTGACATTCTTGCCACTTAAACGATTGGAATTCATTGATCCAGAAAGGGTCTGCCAATGCCTGTTCTATTGTTATATTGTTTAAATTAAATTTTGATCCGAGATCTTGCCATTCTTGATTGTGAGAATATCTATTCGCAACCCAGCAGCACGGAAATAATCTACCCTGTGCATCTATGTACAAGCCTTTGTTGCCAATTTCACATAACGGTACGATTGTATCTTTTAATTTTGTGTGTTCATAGAGTTTGATATTAATTGGGTGAACAGGTGTTTGCCTAATAGTAAAATCAGTTATTTGGCGTTCAAATCTATGTGAGCTACTAATATATTTTTTACTGGGTTGAAGAGGATCATTCTCTCCATAGTTTGGATAGATCGCACCAAATTTTGTACTCAGTGTAATTTGAAATCGATCCACGCCAATCTGGTCGGCATAGTCTTTCATTGATTCTAAATGATCTTCGTTAAATCGAAACGCAATTGCGGCCCATACAATCTGACAAGGACTGTGCGCCCGCAATGTTTTTATACCTTGTATTATACTATCATAGTCGCTGTTTATCCTATACAAATTATTACTGATATTGTCGAATCCATCGACACTAAAATGTACACTATCTTTAGCAGTCAAGGTACTACCCAGACTGGTCCACCAGTCTTCTTTTTTATAGCTGCCGTTGGTAACAATAACAATCTCTATATCTTTGACTGATTTCAGATATTTGATCACAGGTATTAGATCATGTGCGTATATAGGATCGCCGTCGTCGCCGCAGAATGTTATTTTTTCCACATTAGAAAGAATGAACTCAGGGGTAAAATTTCTTTTGAAAAACTCTAAATCTAACTCAGTGTTTATTAAAGTATCAGGAACTTCTTGTCGTGCGCACCGAGGACAGCGTAAAGTGCATTTACTGCTAATTTCAATGTGCCAGTGCCATGTTGCTAACATTATTATACTACTTCAACATCTGTATTATAATTTGTAAAGCCGTTTTCTTTGACCACAGTAAGAATGTTGTTTACACGACCGGCAAGTTCGTCTTTGTGTGACACTAGCCACACAGATTTGCTGCTTTCTCGACTCATTTTCTTTAAAATCGCTAAACTGTTTTCGACTCCACTAGCATCCATGCCGCTGTCTACTAGCTCATCGATAAACAATAAGTTAATAGGCTGATATAGACTTTCCCATACGTCTCGGAAACTCCAGCTCAGTGATAAAATAAGTCTGTTACGTTCACCCCGCGACAAGTTGTCAAAGTCCAACTCTCTGCCCAGCTCTTCAATACTAATACTTAAGTCGTTATTGAACTTGACAGTGTGAGGTAGTCCAATTTTATCTAAATAAAATCCCAATCTTGCATTTAAGTAACTTAGATTCTGATCTATGATCTTTTTACGAATAAAACTATCTTTATTGGTTAATAACTTAAGTAAAAAATCCTGGTGATCTTTAATTCTCACCAACGAATTCATAAAATCATAATTTATTTCTTCAACAGCCGTTTCCTTCATATCATTAATTTGATCTGTGTACGGGTCTTGTTCTAACTGCTTAGAATTTAATTGCGTAAGAACAGATGCCATGCTGCTACGATGTTCGAAAGCATCGCTTTCATCTTTGTAAAATGTCACTGGTTTTTGTCCCAGATCACCTAGTAGTCCAAGAGCTTCTTGATTTTCTAGCAATTGTGTATTAGTAGACAATGCTTGTAACGCAGTTTCTTGCAGTGTTTTTTGTTTTTCTTCCAAAACAATTACTTGTTTGTCATCATGAAATGATTGACCACAGCTATGACAAGTGTGATTTTTTAAAGCTACAATTTCTTTTTTAAGCTTTTCTATTTCCTTGGTTTCCCTGGTTTCGTCTTGTTCGCAGCGTTTAACCAGTGTTGTAAGATCGGCTATTTGTTTACTTTTTGTATTATATTCGGCTAGCTTTTTATGAGCATCTAGCTCGGACTCTATGTCTAATTCTGCGAGTTGATCATATGCTGCTTGCAATGATGCAATGTCATCTTTGTGCTTATTAGTCCACAATGTTTGTCGACGAATCAGCGCATCAATCTGATCTTGAATTCGTTTGTTTGCATCACCAACAGCTTTAATTCGAAATTCTTCCTGTTGAATTGCTTCTTTAGTGGATTTGTTTTGCTCTTTAAGTGCTTCGGCTTTTTCTGACAGCACAGTGATGCCCAGCAATTGTTCAATGATAGTTCGTTGATCGTTGGCTTTTAAACTTAAAAATGGTTCTGTATATGTATTTAGAGCAACAATGTGCTTAAACATGTCGTGGCTCATGTTTAACAGTCGTTCGATTTCTAATTGTGTTTCTCGACTGTCGCCCTGACTGTTATCGTCTTTGGTTTCTAGTTCTTCGTCGTCCACGTAGAACTTTAATACATTTGGCTTACGTCCCCGCTCAATTCTATAGCGGCGACCTTCGGATTCGAAATCGATGGTAACTAACATGTGTTTGCTGTTAGTTTTATTAATCAAATTGTCTTTTTTAATATTAGTTAACGCTTGACCAAATAGACTGTAGCTCAATGCGTTAATGATAGTGGTTTTACCAGTGCCATTTCGAGCACCGCTGTCATCACCGCCTAGGTCTAAGTTTTCGCCTAACACAAGAGTTAAATCGTTGCGATCAAAATCAATACCTTGGGTGGCATTGCCCACGCTCATGAAGTTTTTAACGGATAAGGATTTTATTTTAAACATTAATGTGAAATATTATGTAAGTCGAGCATTGAAAATATTTGATCAGTCGAAGAAAACCAATCTCGGTAATCCCATGCTGGAATTTCGAAGTTATACAAAATTTGTATATAGTAATTGATGGTTGCTTGACTGAACAAATCATCGGAAATATCAGTTAGATCGATGCATTGATTATTTTGAATAGCTGATAAAATTTCTCGACATCGTAGATACCAATCGATATGAATTGAATTATTTTTATAAAATTTATCATATAATTCGTGAAAATTACTTAATTTGACAATATTAGATAATGAATTATATAAAGTCTCGTAGCTAAGGTATGCATTTACATCAACAGTTAACGGAGAACTAGAAAGATTCCACATCTGTCTAAATTCATGATCTCGGAGAAATAGAAAATATTTTTCTCTTTTTTCCCACGGCTCGGCCGATATCCATTTATCCTTATCGGGGTTAATGAAATCGTCAATTTTAGTTTCTTCTAATAGAACTTCGCTCATACATCTGGTGTAGAAAGATTTAGCACTGAACGGCCAGCTATAATCAGTATAACATATTTTTATACAGTTTGCATTCGGAAAGAATTGTTTAAAAGTATCCGAGTCATCAGCAATACCAGAATCGATAATTACAGTTGTGTAGTTTCCGTTTTTAGTCAATGCGATATAATCGTCGGTTAATGCTGTTGCAGCATACTCTTTATATCGATCCACATCGTAATATTTTTGAATTTGCGAAGAAATAAAATGACTACTGCCGCTATTCATTTTATTTTTAAATTTTAATTCGACCTTTTGTTTAGTAAAATTTTCGCCGTAAGTAGACAATATTAGATGAGTAAAATGCCCAAAACTTCCCGAAGGATATTGGATAGTGTATAATTTGTCAAAGTTCATAAATTTCTATAAATGTCCAGCAATATCTTATTGTCATAATGCTCACTGGCAATAGCAGTAAGTTGATTGGTAACAATTTGATCTACACTTTCGAAATTAACATTGCCCTGTATTGCAAATTCATTTAAGTCTGCATTTTTTTGTGGGATTAATGTAATTTCTCGCAGTTTATGAGACTCCATAAAAGTTTCTTTGATAAAGGTTGCTTCTTCGTAGCTAATATCGATGTCAATATTAACACGAACATGCATACCTTGTCCTAACACCGAGTCTGCGTTATTTAAAATAGCACCTAATCCTAGCACACGATATCTAGGCTGATTGGGCCATGCATGATATTCGGGTTCTTTCCCCCATTCTAAAATAGTTAGTCCACGATCGTCATCGCCAGCATCGGCATAGTTGTGAGGGAAACAATTTCCGATATATGTAATATTTTGACGTTGCTGTCTTTTATGAAAGTGCCCAGTGAATACTTGATCAAAATTTCCAAAATGTTCATTTTTAATTTCGCCGTGATCGGGCATCTGCACCATGGCGTTCATATAGAAGTGGGGCAGTTCGAAGTGTCCAAACATGTATTTTCCCGTAAGTCGGGCAATTCGTTTGTGGTCGTCTCCGACAAGCCAAGGAGCAATAACCACATTGCCGCTAGTAAACCAATCGTTAACAATTTGAACGTTCGGGAGGTGACGAGCCCATTCAACCGATTGAATATCACGTTTATCCCGATAATACAAATCATGATTACCAGGAATAAAATAAACACGTTCAAAATTATCATTTAAATGTTCCAATGCTCTAAGGCTATAATTAAGCGTGACAATATTAAGACTGGCTCGATTATTGTGCCAGTCTCCGAGAAACATAGCGGTTTCACAACCTTCTTCTCGTGCTTTAGCGGTAGCCCACTTGATAAAGTTCAAACAGTCCTCGTTGTGCAATTGACTATTTGACTTTAGACCAAAGTGGATGTCGGTGAATACTGCGGCTTTCTTAAATAGGTTACTCATGGATATAGTTTACACTATTGTAGAGGGCATGTCTATAGCAAATGCTCCTTCTGGAATTCTTTGTATAGATCTTCAAAGTATGGTTTGTGGACCTTGCGCCATTCTGCAACAACGCCATGAAGTTGATCAGTATTAATAACAGTTAATCCCAACTCTGTGGCTATCTTATAAAACGTTTCAAACGGATCCAAGATAAAGTCTTCGATGGATGCATTCACAACATTGGGCAAATGTAACGGAGTAAATTTGCCTTCGCCTTTGTAATTTGGCGGCACGTATATATTAGCCTGTATGCCTTTTGTTTTAGCAGTAACTAGAGCAAACACAATAGGATACATGCGTGGCTCAAAGCACATCCTTACAATTTTTGCATTTGGAAAAACCTCACGTAAGCGAGAGTAATCGTTATCGTACCATTTGTTGTCTACCAGTACCAAAATTGTTTTACCCTCTGTGGCTACGTCTGAGTCTATGTACGGATGGTATTTTGAGGGATTGTGAGAATACGTTACAGTATATTTTTTAGTACCGTGACTGTTCCCGGTGCCGCTAAACGCAAATGAGCTATTATTGGGTTTAACTGTTTGATCCGTAAATTCAGTTAATAGATGATATACAAAATTCCCAAAACCCCCCGGGGGGTAGGTTATGAGAATTATATCAGAACTAGTTGGATCAAATTTAATCCTAGTCGTTACCATCTACGCCGCCCCCTGCACCGCCCCACGACCCACCCTGGCCTTGGCGAGTGTAGCTTGGATTAAGATTGTTCATTTCTAAAATGTCGTCACGTAAGTTTTGATTGCGTTTTTCGATGTTCAGCACTCGAGTGAAGCTATTAGTGATAGCAGCAGTATAATAAGCAAAAGGATTCTGCGATTTCGATTCGTCGAATTGCAATCCAATTTGACTGAGTTGTAATAAGGCTTGACTACGCATTTCGTCGTTATAAGTGTACCCTCTCCAATTACTTCTGGTTGCATAACGTTCACACAGTTTCATAAACATATGAGCTAGTTTATTAGTCATTGCACCATGTTCTCTATTAAAAGATCCAGTGTCTAATCCGCCCGACCAATGACTTTTGCCTACCAGAATAGGGTTGCCTTCTTCGTCTACTTTATAATGAAAGAAAGGCGGAAAATTGACTTTAACGTATTTGTTATGTTTGGGATCATCTTCGTCATACTCGGTATGAGCAGTTTCATCTTCGTCTTCAAACAGTTCTTTGGCCGCGTCTTTGGCTTTTTTAGTCTTGACATCGTCTAATGGTATATGCTCCCATGTCATAATTCGAAAGACTACATCAGTCTGTGGAATTTTAGTGTATTTGATTTCAAATTGGTCAGCTTTTTGCTTTTCCCCAGTGGCCGCTACGGCAGCTTCATGCGCTAATTTGCTTAATCTTTCTGCCCTTAATTTGCGAGCATCTAGTATATTTTTTTTATTAATTTTTTTAACATCTGGCAGAATCATGTCATAGTCTGCAACTTCTGGGTCACTGAATGTGCAATACGAATTCTTGCTTTTGTGTATCTCTTTAAGAATATCTTTATTGTTTAAGTAATTTGATTTCATTTTATCCTTTAAATCTGCGGTTGGTACATACTAACATATTATAAGTTGTGATGTCAATGCCAATAATAAGCTACTATTTTTGGTTCGATAAATATCTAAAACGGGTATCAAATGTCATATAATACTTCTACTTTTGCAGGGGATAGTTCTGCCCAAAGCGCATTTTTCAGCCCAGCCTCCGTAACGGGTTCTACAGGCTCGGCGTCTTCAAGCGGATCGAGGCTAGCAAATTCTGGACTTGCCCCAGGTGCTAATGGTTTACTGACAGATATAGCCGGCAGTGTATTTAATGTTAATTTTAATGGTACAGATGGATCAACAATTGACCCTCAATATGATTGGCGAGTGCGAATTAGTATGGCAAGGCCAACTGCTGACTTATTTTATAATAGAATAGATAATAGTATTCTTGGACCATTGCGAGAAACCAGTGGAGTTATATTTCCGTATACGCCGTCTATTACTATAACGCATAATGCAAAATATGGTTCTACTCCATTAACTCACAGTAATTATTCTAGTTATTTCTACGAAGGCAGTGAAGTTTCTTCCATTAATATAAATGGAGAATTTACAGTTCAAAATATTAAAGAAGGTCAGTATTTGATGGCAGTAATACAATTTTTTAGAACTGTGACAAAAATGTTTTTTGGAGCAGATCAAAATGCAGGCAGCCCTCCTCCACTGGTATTCTTAGATGGGTTTGGAGCAGCATATCTTCCCCATGTTCCCTGCGTTGTAACATCATTCAGTCATACTATGCCAGGAGAAGTTGATTATGTATCTATACCAGTGGGTGCCTCATTGAGTAGTGCAGGATTGCAATTGCCAACAAATGTCAACTTTGGTGGCCCAGTCCGACTGCCAACAAGCAGCACAGTGAACATTACCTTACAACCTTTATACAGCAGACAAAATATTGCTAGAAACTTTACACTAGACAGATTCTCGCGAGGTGCGCTGATACAGAATGGCAATTCACCTATCGGAGGTTTCCTATAATGGCCGAAATTCAATATGCTCAAAATAGTTTATATTCTAAAACACCTTTTTATGGAGACTTTTTAGATCTTGCCAATTTTCCAGTAATACCTAAGAATCCTGATGATGTACTTTTTGCTATAAACAAAACTTATCAATATAGACCTGATTTATTGGCATACGATTTGTACGAAGATACTGGTCTCTGGTGGGTGTTTGCACTGCGTAATCCTAACACTATTAAAGATCCTATTTTTGATATGAAAATAGGCAATAGAATTTTTTTGCCTAAGAAAGCTGCAATAACTGGAGCCATCGGATAATAAGATGAGTAATCCCTTAGAGTCAAATACTATCAACGCATCAGCTGTTGCTATTTCGTTAGCTGAGAGACAAAATATTGCCACTCCTGCGATAGATCTAATTCCAGCTGTGGGTGATGAGGCAATAGATGCAGCTAATGAAGCTGAGTTGGCACAAATACGTGACGCAGAAGGTCGTGCAATATTTGACACCACTGCTTTTATAGGCTCTAATGCCAGACAAGGTGTAGTTGATAACCCATTGTTAGAATATGATTCTTACACTTATTGTCTAAGCCTGCATTTAATGGGAATACAAAACTATAATAATTTGATCAGCAGAGATAGTTCATTACAAAAAAAGTATGTACCGCAAAATGTTTTAATCAGTAGTGCAGGAAGATACGGGGAAACTTTCAGACGAGACCCTGCATTTGAAGAAGATTTTTATTTCGAAAACTTAAAAGTAAAAACCATAGTTAATACTACTTCCAGAAATAGAAACAGTAACTTAATTGAATGTAGTTTTACAATTATCGAGCCATTGGGGTTTACACTAATTAATAGAATGTTAGAGGCTGCTAGTAGGGTTAATCCCGGGACAGGTAGTTACATCCATATGCCTTACATGTTACAAATTGATTTTTTTGGCAGTGTCGACGGGGGCTCGCCCGGGCCACTCAAAGAACATTCAAAATTTATTCCTATTAGAATAACTAATATCAAGTCTAGATTAACATCAAAAGGCACAGAATATCAAATTGATGCAGTGCCATTTAATCATCAGGCATTTAATCAAATAAATGTAAGCTTACCTGTTAGCACAACAGTTACAGCCACTACAGTCAGTCAAATATTTGGTGGTCCGGCTGAAGTATCAGCTGAAGACGGTAAATTTTATGTAAATCTATTTCGAAGATCTGATATCGAAAGACAAATTACAAACCTTAATGAAGAATCTAGACAATTTGCAGCGTCTGGCGATCCAATTGATGCCAGCATTGCGGCTGACACCCGGGCCCGAATAAGCGATTTGACCAGTCAATTAAACAATGAATATTCAAGTTTTGGAATAACTGGATTCTGCGCCGCTATCAATAGTTATTTTAGTTCATTAAAAGTACAAAAACAAATATCTATAGTCAACACTGTTAGGGTTGTGTTTGATGAAAAAATAGGCAACCGTAAATTATATACAGGTCCTGTTAATGCAGCTGGAGCTCCAGCCAGCGGAACGTCGACTGCCGCACAAAGATCACAAATTCAAGCAGCATCAGGAGCTGCTAAAGGCGGGCTTCGATTCGACGGAGCAACCGTAAATATTCCTGCGGGCACCACTATTGACAGAATGATCGATTGGGCAGTTAGAAACAGTGAATATATCAGCGATCAATTGAAAGATCCATCAATAACAAAACAACAACGGGAAAGTATTCAGTCAGGCGGAAACCCTAATACCATCACGTGGCTAAAATGGTTTAGAATCATTCCTAGTATCCTTATTAGAGATTATGATCCAACACAAAACAGATATAGCATGGACATTATATTTTATGTAAAGCCATATAACTTATCTGCTAAACATCCATTTTATCCCAAAGGCCGTGTGCCTGGATTTGTAAAAAAATATGATTATATTTTTACGGGAAAAAATAAAGACGTACTCGATTTACAAATAGATTTTAACACTTTATATCTAGTAGAGATGACCACAAATCGTACAAAAAGTACACAATCGCAAACAGGAACTCCTATTAGACCCGATGCTAATGCTTACCCTAATCCCAACACTGAAGAAAGACCACAAGAGAATGTTGCGCCAATTTCTATAGGACTAGTCAGTGACAATGTCGCAACGACTATGAGAGCTGGTGGACTGCCACAGGCATCTGCAGACGCAGGAGATCTACAGAGATCTTTGATGCTAGGGGCCAAAGGTGACATGATAACATTAAATTTAAAAATTGTAGGGGATCCGCAATTTATTAAACAAGATGATTTATTCATGGGACAAGGATTGGATACTCCATCAGGTCAATTTTTAAATAACAGTTCAGGCAGTAGTTTATACATGGACGGCGGAGAGCTATATGTATTTGTAAATTTTCAAAGTCCAGTGGACTATGACGAAACCACAGGTATAGCAGATGTAGCATCTAGTAGATATAGATACAGCGAATTTAGCGGAGTTTATAAAATAATTACCGTTGACAATTCTTTTTCTAATGGAAAATTTGAACAATCATTGACGTTGGCAAAACTATTATATGATCAAGAAGGAAAGCCAGTGGTACCTTCTTCCGTTACACAAAGAACAGAAACTGCATTGTCAAATGCGTTAACTCCAACAGTGAATACAGCAATCAGATTTGCAGGTCCAAGAACTAATATTTCTTCTTTGCTTCCAGCTACTAATTCTTCAGCAGCGGTAAATCTTGCAGTACAAGGCGCCGCGGCACTAGCAAATGGACAAGGTGGAAGTTTCCTTCAAGCTATTGGGGCGCAGGTAGCAGGATCTTTAATTAATAACGTTGTTGGCCGAGGTGTAAATATTGCAGTAGATAAAATAACAACTGGAATTACTGATATATTTAAAAGTCAAGGTGCATTGGGAGTAGACTACAATACTAGTTTTGATTCCATTGGAGATTTTAAATACGCGGGAGCACTGGACTATGCGTCTGGTTTCGACTCAATTGGCAATTTTGATTTGGATGTTGGAGTGACGGATATTGATGTAACCGAAGCATTTGCAAGTTTGAGCGATTTAGAATTCGGCGACTTTACTAATTTCATTTAAATTATGTCATACAATCAACCATATTTGGGTACAAAACACCCCACGTTCATCGACACTACAAAAATGGATATTCCGCAACCCAGCGGAATATATATTGGAAAAGTAAAAGCCATTGACACTAATACTAGGTCAGGAAGACTGCAAGTCTTTATACCACAGTTCGGCGGCGCAAATCCTGATCTTCCGTCATCGTGGAAACTAGTATCATATGCCAGCCCTTTTATGGGCAGCACGTCTAGTAGATTAGGGGAATACACACAACCTAAGGCAAATCAAAATAAGTTTTCAGATTCGACTCAGAGTTATGGATTTTATATGAGCCCGCCGGATATCGGCACGGAAGTCTTGTGTTGTTTTGTTCCAGGAAGCCAAGAGGGGTATTGGTTTGCGTGCGTAAATTCTTCGATTACAAGAAATATGACTCCAGCAATTGGGTCGGTGGAACTTAGTTATATTTCACCAGAAAGTATTTCTGAATCAGGAGTAGGGCCTTACTTGTTGCCAGGAAAGTTTTATCCTGTGGCAGAAACAGTGGAAAGCGCAGATGTATACGGTAAAGCCGGTTTTCTTCCTAATCTAAAAAAACCACTGCACATTCCACAAACAATCAGATTAATTGTGCAAGGATTAGACAGCGACAATGTTCGGGGAGCCATTAGTAGTAGCAGTCAAAGAGACCCAGTCAGTTCAGTATTCGGATTCAGTACACCAGGCCGCCCATTTGGTAGTCAAGATCCTGCTACAGATCCTAATATCGCACAAAAATTAGTGTCAGGAGAATTTAATCCTGCGACGTATGTTGTTACAACAAGAGTGGGCGGCCATAGTTTTGTCATGGATGACGGCGATTTATTCGGTAAAGATAATTTAGTCAGACTAAAAACAGCCATGGGTCATCAAATAATGTTAAATGACACAGAAGGCTTTATATATGTTGCAAATTCCAACGGCACTGCATGGATAGAACTTACTAAAGAAGGCGACATTCTAGTATATGGTGCAAAAGATTTTGCATTGCGAACTCAGGGCAATATTATGATGCACAGTGATAACAATATTAGCTTCTTTGCAGGTCGTAATATTAACATGCAAGCAGTGGGCAGTGTTAAAATGGCAGGACAATTAGTTCAAGCCAGTGCAGAAACTGCATTAAATTTGTACGGTAAACAAGCACAGTTAAGAAGCGGATCGGGGCTGTCTTTGGTTGCTCAACAATCTATGGGTATACGAGCAGGTGGCTCTATTGCAGTCAACGGTGCTGCTATAGCATTAAATGGCGGTGGTGGTGGCGGAGCAGAAATAAATCCTCCTAGTAGAATTAATTTATATCAATTGCCTGACGCTAAAGTTGTTAGTCCAGGTATTTGGTTCGCCCAACAAAATTCTTTAATTTCTACAAATTATAAAGTACCGACTCACGAACCATATATCAGAGGTGACGCAACAGCAATTTTTCAAAATCAAGCACAAACAGTGTCTACTTTACCAAAAGATGTATTGGGAGATCCTATAAATCCTCCTGCTGATATCACAGTTGTGGGTCCTGCTCAAGCAGATAGAGAAAACTTAACAGGAGCAGCTTCGGCTGGAATTTTTATTGCTCAGCCCGAACCCATTGATAGCATGGGAAATTTGGATAAGAATCAAGTCAGGGCTCTTATGGCACAGATCGGGTACAGTGAAAGTGAAGGGTCATACCAAACACAAAATGCAAATGGATATCAAGGCAAGTATCTGTTGGGATCAAAAGATTTACAAGATTTGGGTTATGTTAAAGCTGGGACTCCGCAGACCGCAGAAGCATTAAGTAATCCTAATAATTGGACTGGAAAAGATGGTATATCGAGTTCAGACGCATTCAGAGAAAATGGAACCATTCAAGAAAAAGCAATGTATAACTATACCAAAAATAATTATGCAAGATTACAAAAAAATGGTATTATTACAGCAGATAGTTCAGCAGAAGATATTGCAGGAATAGTTAGTGCTGCACATTTAGTCGGACCAGAAGCTGCAACTAATTGGTACAAAACAGGTCAGTCTACCACTGATGCCAATGGCACTTCTGCTACAACCTTTTATAATCGCGGAAAGTATAGTCAAACACAGGTTCCTATTATAAAAGCTAGTGTTGAAAGCTCTAATATAACTAGTATAGGGTAAATATAGCTATGGCACTATATAACGGATTCAGCACATTAGAAAGTAACAAAAGATTTCGACTAACCGATTTTGAATTAGTAAAACGAGATCTACAAAATCATTTTAACATTCGCAAAGGCGAAAAGTTAATGAATCCCGAGTTCGGCACTATCATATGGGATATGATATTCGAACCGTTGAACGAAGAAAGCAAAACTACAATAATACAGGACATAAAACGTATTGTTGCAAACGATCCGAGGATTGCAGCCCAGAATGTAATTGTAACTCAGTATGAGAGAGGATTACAAATAGAATTAGATCTGATTTATATCCAAACAAATCAGACTGCTAAATTGGCTGTGCAATTTGATCAGCAAATGATTCAGAATAATTCAATGCTTTAAAATACCATATTTTGTTCTCAATAAATACATAAAACGAGGACAGGCATGGCACTTACAACTAGACAAAGTAGTCTTTTAGTCAATCAAGACTGGACTATTCTTTACGAAACTTTCAGAAACGCAGATTTTCAAAGTTATGATTTTCAAACTTTGCGTAAAACAATGCTGGATTATCTACGCATATACTATCCAGAAAATTTTAACGATTTTATCGAATCCAGCGAATATGTTGCATTAATTGACCTTATTGCATTTTTAGGACAGAGTCTTGCATTTCGTACAGATTTAAACGCTCGTGAAAATTTTATTGATACAGCAGAACGTAGAGACAGTGTTTTAAAACTAGCTAAACTAATTAGCTATGTGCCTAAACGTAATCAAACGGCCAATGGTTTTATAAAATTCGACAGTGTACAAACCACTGAAAGATTACAAGACAGCAACGGGATTGATCTTACTAATCTTATTGTAAACTGGAACGACAACGGAAATGTTAATTGGTATGAACAGTTTATCACAATAATTAATGCAGCTTTACCGACCAATCAGCAAGTAGGTAAACCTGCCAACAGTAATACTATTGCTGGGGTATTAAATGCAGAATATAATATAAATTTGCCCTCGGGCACACTGCCAGTTTTTGGATACAACACGCAAATTGAAAATGCTTCCTTAAATTTTGAAGTTGTCAGCGGCACCAGTGTAGATGAAAGTTATATATATGAAGCAGCACCTGCACCAGGCAGACCTCTTAATGTAATTTATAAAAATGACAATTTAGGCAATGCTAGCAATAATACAGGATTTTTCTTTTATTTTAAACAAGGAAATTTACAAACGCAGACTTTTAGATTTCCTGAAAGTTTACCTAATAATTTAGCTAGTATTAACTTTGATAATATTAATAATTCGGATGTTTGGCTATATGAAATTGGTAGCTTGGGCAACGTCGGACAATTGTGGAATCAAATTCCCAGTGTTAACGGGGTTAACATTATCTATAACAATAATGCAGCACAAAAAAGCTATCAGGTTAATACAAGAGCAGGAGATCAAATTGATCTAGTATTCGGTGACGGCACTTTTTCTGCCATCCCTGTGGGAAGTTTTGTGACATATTTTAGAACTAGCACTGGACTAAGTTATAAGATTACCCCAGACGAAATGACTAACATTCGTTTAACTATACCATATGTCAGTCGTGCTGGTAGATTAGAAACATTGACAATTGTGGCTAGTTTAAAATACACAGTTGCTAATGCTGTCCCCAGGGAAAGTATCACTGAAATTAAAACTAAAGCACCGCAACTGTATTATACACAAAATCGTATGATTACCGGAGAAGATTATAATACTTTTCCTTATGCAAACTATAGTACAATCAGTAAAGTCAAATCAGTTAATAGAACTAGTAGCGGAATTAGTAGATATTTGGATATATTCGACACCAGCGGTAGATATAGCAGTACCAATATTTTTTCAGAAGATGGAATTCTTTATAAAGAAGATGCTGATTCTAGTTTTAGTTTCACTTTCAGTACAACTGCAGATATTAATAGAATCATTGAAAATCAAATCCTGCCAGACATACGTAGTAAAACCTTGCAACATTTTTATTATGAATATTTTAACAGATTTTCGCTGACCAGTTTGTATTGGAATCGAAGTACTGCAGGGTCTGGCAGTAGCACTGGTTATTTTCTAGATTTTCCGATTTCTGGAAATAAAGTTGCTATAGGATCAGGGGTTGTGGGTAATAATAGATATTTAACAGAAGGTTGTATTATAGTATTCAGTCCGGGTGCTGGTAATTATTTTAATTCTGGTAATGAAATAGTGCCTTTGCCCGCTAATGGACAAGTGCCACAAAACGGACAACCTTTACTATATGTTTCTATTACTAGCTTAATAGGCAATGGCAATCAGGGTAATTTAAGCAACGGAGAAGGCCCTGTTAAGTTAAGTTTAAATTTACCGTCGAACGCCCAAGCTATCACCGTGATACCTACATTTAGTAATACGTTTACAACAGAATTTATATCTAAGCTGATAGGATTAATCAGTAACTACAGTGAATTTGGAATTCGCTATGATCAAAATACTCAAACTTGGCAAACTGTTAGTGCCCAAGATTTAAATCTGACAGATCCCTTTAGTCAAATTTATCAAGGTTCTACCAGCGGCCAGAATTTAGATGCAAGCTGGCTATTAAGCTTTACTGTTTCGAATTCTATTTACACTGTGCAAATTAGAGGATTAAGTTATATTTTTGAAAGCATACAAGAAACAAAATTCTATTTTGACAATAAAGTAAAGATTTTTGATCCTATAACTGGCTTTACAGTCAATGATAGCGTAAATGTTCTAAAAGTTAACGGAGATCCAGATACAGGACAGCCGTTAACCGAAAACGTTTTATGGTACATATACGATCAAATTGCAGAATCTGATGGTTATGTAAACGCTAGCAAAGTATTAGTTACATATAGCGATATTAATAACGACGGTGTGCCTGACGATCCAGACATTTTTAACACCATAGTACAACCTGATGTGAATAATGATCCCCCTACTAAGTTTGTTTTCTTTAAAAAAACTTACGGATATAATAGTTTTGTAACATTTACTCCCATTCTTTCATCGTCTGTGGTAATAGTTGGAAATCAATTTGATATTATTCCAAATATTAATAACTATACCGAAGGGCAAATTTTTTATGCATATGAAGAAGAAATTTTTTATGTTTTAACTATCAATCTTAATGCACGATCATTAACTGAAAGCAACGATTATATTGCAAGAGTTGGCCGCTTGCCTTTATATTTTCAATATAAACACAATGCTCCAGGAAGTAGAAGAATAGATCCAAGTCCAAGTAATCTAATAGATATGTATGTATTAACCAAAGAATATGAAACAGAATACAGATCATGGATATTAGATACTACCGGAAAAGTTCAAGAACCTGAAAAAGAAACAGGAGAAAGTCTGAAACTAGCATTTGGGAATCTAGAAAATTATAAATCAGTCAGTGACGCTATCATTTATAATGCCGCAGTTTTTAAGCCGTTATTTGGCAGCAAAGCCAGACCCGAGCTTCAAGCTACATTCAAGATTATTAAAAATTCGAATATTAATTTATCTGACAGCGAAATTCGAAGTCAAGTTCTTGCATATATTAATGCATTTTTTGCTGTAGGAAATTGGGATTTTGGTGAAACATTTTATTTCACTGAACTATCGACGTTTATTCAGCAAGGTCTGGCTCCTAATATTAGCAGCATTATTATTGTACCTAATAGCACTAGTCAAACGTATGGATCATTGCAGCAGATTAACAGTGAACCTAATGAAATTTTAATAAGTTGTGCAACAGTAGAAAATATTGAAATTATCAGCGCCATTACCGCAGCACAATTAAACATACAAAATTTAACGGTAAATACTATAATTAATTAATAGATTAGAAGATGCCAATTACTAAAACAATAAATTTTCTTCCAGCAGTATTCCAGTCTGACTCTAATAAACGATTTCTAAACGCTACATTGGATCAGCTAATGACAGAGCCAAATTTGGTTCCTATTAATGGTTATGTTGGAAGAAAATTTGCGCCAGGATTCAGTGGAATTAATACCTATATTAAAGAGTCTGATGCACTTCGTGCAGATTACCAATTAGAGCCTAGTATAGTTGTAAAAAATAAAGCAACTGGAGAAGTGGATTTTCATACTACATATCCTGAAGTTTTACAAAAGATAGATTTTTATGGCGGCAACATCAGCAATCAAGACAATCTATGGGAAAGCGATTTTTATAGTTATAATCCAAGAATTAATGCTGATGCATTTATTAATTTTAGTCAATACTATTGGCTACCCAACGGCCCAGAATCAGTTAATGTATTTGCAGGTGAAGCAGACTTAACACGCACATTTAATGTATATGCTGAAAACGGTCTTCAAGTTTATAATATAAGCGGGTACAATACTGCATCAAATCCTGACATTGTATTAGCACGCGGCGGAAACTATACATTCAATGTTAATCAGCCTGGTAAACCTTTCTGGATTCAAACAAATCCTGGCTTAAGCGGACTTAGCCCGCAAACTAACCTAAGTTCTAGACAAGTACTGGGCGTTGAAAATAATGGAACAGATGTGGGCACTGTGACATTTTTTGTTCCACCTCCAATAGCCCAAGATTTCTTTATCACTATGCCAATAGTGCAAACAGTTGATTTAGTAAGCACAATAAGTTACGCTAATTTGCAAGGTAAATTGTTGTCAGATATTAAAAACAATTACAAAGGTATTGATGGCCAAGTAGCAAATTTAAATGGAAAGTACATAATTTTTCCAAATTATAATGTAGATCCTGATTGGACTTCTAATTCTGTTACAGTGCCTGAAAATGAAAGATACGGAATTTGGACAATTGTTTTGACTCCAGTCGGCGCAGATTATATCATTAATTTAGTTTACTATTTGCCAATACCCACTAATAACAAAGTTTTGATACTGTCAGGTATTAGTTACGGTAACACCGAATGGTATACAAATTCTGAGGATAATCTAGAACAGATACCTGTAATCACTGCACCACTAAACACACTATATTATCAAGATGGGTCAGATGCAAATCAAGTTGGTATTATTCGAATAGTAGATCCGACCAGTAATGTTATCAATGTTGATGAAGAAATAATCGGTAAAACAAATTATGTTAGTCCCAACGGTGTTGTTTTTACTAACGGATTAAAAATTAATTTTGACACCAGCGTTATACCTGCATCTTATCAAAATAAAGAATATTATATTGATGGGGTAGGAACTAGAATACGATTAATTCCAGTGTCAGATTTAGTAATTAATCAAGCACAGGCAAAATCAGATTATAATCCAAACAATAATTTTGTGCTGTATGCAACAGCTAATCTTAATTTAGCACAAGATCAACTTACTATAACTACCACAGATTTTCCTGATGGTGTAAATGTAAAAATTGGAGTTTTTCCTAATACTATTAATACAAATTATATCGTCGCTCAAGATCTTAAATTAAAATATCCTTATAGACCTGGATTAAACGATCCGGGAGAACATGATAATTTAACATATTCTGCAGATGTAATTGGTATAACTTTGCCGGGAATTCTTATTAACGGTGTAAGCAATGGAGCTTCGGTTCCTGGGCTAGATGGTAGCAAGTGGAATTACGACACTACACAAGTATTAATCAACGGCCAAGATAGTTACGGCGGGTATCCATTAGAAAACGGTCGTTATGTTTATACAAATTCTAAATTTATTACAGCAAACGCATGGGGAAATGTATCAGGATTTACTAATGGATATTTAGATCCTGCAACAAATCATAGTAAACTTATAGGATTTGCAGCAGACGGATATCCTATTTACGGACCGTTTGGGTATTCAAATCCGTTAAATTCAAGTAGTTCTATTATTCGTATGATAAGTTCATACGAATCATCTAACGATGGACTGTTTAGACCGGTAGCACAAACTGTTACCGTTACTGCTGATGTTGTTAATAGCAATTTAATTACTGTGTCTAGTACCAATGGATTAAATCCTGGTATGAGAATAACGGTTAATTCTGCCGGGTTAGAATCTGGCAGTGTGTGGATAATTAATAACGGATTAAAAACAGCAGTAGGACTGCCACCATTTTTAGGTACTGCAAGTCAGATACAACTTAGTAGCAGTGTTACACTATCAGCTGGGGTAACTATTACATTCGAATTTCTGGCAGGAGCATTTATCGAAGACTACTCTTATGTACAAGACAGCGGTACGCTAGATCAATACAATGGACGTTTTTGTGTAACACCAGAATTTCCCAATGGCACATATGCATATTTTACAACACAAGCCAGTGATGGAACTCCGATTTATCCTTACATAATCGGAAGAGCGTATTACGGAAGTACAAATATAGACACTAATACTAGTTTGTCTGATCCTGATTACATTATTATTAGCAGAGCCAGTAGAGACCTTAATCCATGGACTCGAAGAAATCGTTGGTTTCATAAAGATATAATTGAATTAACCAGTTTATATAACAATACTCCGCAAGTTTTCGACTCAAATCAACGAGCAAAACGCCCTATTATAGAATTTGATGCAGACTTGCAATTAATTAATTTTGGAAAAACAGCCAAGTCACCTGTTGATATATTTGACACAGTATACACAAATGCATTTTTGTCAGTTGAAGGTAAAACTTCTATTTTCGTTGACGGTATCAGTTTGGTTCAAGGAATGCGTGTAATTTTTTCTGCTGACAACGATGCTGGAGTTAGAGATAAAATCTGGCAAGTAACATTTGAAAATGTGTCGGGAGATCCGTTGGCCAATGAAGTAATACATTTAATACCTGTTGACGACATATCAGATTTTAATACTGTTAGTGTTTTTAATGGAGTGGTTAACAACGGTAAAAGTTTTTACTTTTTGGATAAAATTTGGATCGAAGGACAAAGTAAGACTGGTATAAATCAGCCTCCCTTATTTGATGTTTTCGACAATGAAGGCGTTAGTTTTTCTGATAGTGTAAAATATCCAGTAATCAATTCTGCTACACAATTTAATGGTACTAAAATTTTTAGCTATAAGACAGGCACTGGAACAGCTGATCCTATCTTAGGTTTTCCTTTAAGTTATAAAAATTTTAATAATATAGGTGATATACAGTTTGACAATAATTTTGATGTTGAATCATTTAGTTATGGTATAGACAAAGTTGTTTATACTAAAAAAATAGATTCAGGATTACTATATAAAAATAATACAGATGGTAGTATTACAAAACTTAATGTATGGACCAATGTTAATACTACTACCAGGCAAATGCAAGATATACCGTTTACCTATGATGGGGTAGACAATTCATTCAAAATTGATATTATTCCAGAAGTAGCAACAGTTAAACCTAATATATTAATATACGTTAATTTTAAAGAAATATCAATCAATGATTATTTTGCGTATAATGTGCCAGACGGAATTTTAATTGTAATAAAGAAAGCTAAATTACAAATCAATGACAGAGTAGATATTCTTGTTTATAGTAAAAATATCAGCAGTCTTGGATTTTATCAGATCCCTGATAATTTAAATTTAAATGCACAAAATAGAATTTTAGGGACTCCAACGTTAGGAGAATTACGAAATCATATAGGTTCATTGAGTAAAAATAGTTTATATTTTATTGGAAATTATCCAGGAGTAAGCAATCTAAGAGATTTATATATCGAAAATCAGTCTGGTACTATGTTACAGCAGAGCGCACCTGTTAGCTTTGCTTCTATGTTCTTGAGCGACGAAAAATATAATTTTGCATCTGGATTAATTAATGCTCAGCAAGAATATATAAGATTTAAAAATAAGTTTATAAACATTGCAAGCAACAGCAGTCAGATCAATCCAAGTGATCCTGTTGGCGCAGTGGACTATATTATTAAACAAATAAATTCAGTTAAGGATAAGACTTTTCCGTGGTACTACAGTGATATGGTGCCATATGGAGATAACAAAAATGTAATAACTTACAATATCTTTAATCCGCAACAACGTAATTATGAACTTACAACCATTTTTTCAAATGAAACATTAAGTAATCGGTCTATTTTAATTTATTTGAACGGTAGTCAATTATTATACGGACGTGATTATGAATTTTTAGTAACAGGCCCTGGGGTCAGTATAAAAAACAATATAACATTAGCAGTTGGCAACATTCTTACAATTGTTGAGTATCAAGACACGGATGGTAATTGGGTTCCCGAAACGCCTTCGAAATTAGGATTATATCCAAAATTTACACCAGCAATTTATACTGACATAACATATACAAATCCCCAAGTTATGATAAGGGGGCACGACGGCAGCTTAACACCTAGTTTTGGCGATTTCAGAGATAATATTGTTTTAGAATTAGAAAAACGAATTTACAATAACATTAAAGTTCAATACAGTGATAAACTAGTGTCCCCTTACGATTCGATTCCTGGTAAATTCAGAGACTCTGGCTATACTATATCTCAGTATAATAATTTATTATCTCGTTTTTATTTGCAATGGGCTAGCGTTAATAATTTGAATTATGTAGAGAATACTACATATCAAAATGATGCAGCTTTTAGTTATAATTATAGCACTGCATTAGATGTAGTCAATGGTCAAGCACTGCCTGGTTCATGGCGTGCATGTTTTCAGTATTTTTATGATACTCAGAGACCTAATACTGCACCATGGGAAATGCTGGGATTCAGTGAAGAACCAGACTGGTGGAGATCTACATATGGTCCTGCTCCGTATACTTCTGGTAATAAAATTTTATGGGACGATTTAGAAGCTGGTTACATTGCAGCTGGTAGCAGGGTAGGCATTGACACTAAATTTGCAAGACCTGGATTAAGTAACTTTATTCCAGTAAATGAAAACGGACAATTACTGCCGCCTATTGGTCTTTTAACCAATAAGTATGATTCCACACAGTTCAATGATAATTGGAATATGGGTCAGTTCAGCCCAGTTGAAACTGCTTGGAGAAATAGTAGTGAGTATCCTTTTGCAGTGCAATACACCTCTGCAATAATTAATCCTGGAAAATATTTTGCTTACGGTATTACAACAAGCAAATATAGATATAATGTCGATTTAGATCAATATTTAATAACGGGCACAAATAATAGAATTACACAAGAAGACATTGATGTCAATGGATATGTAAACTTGTCAGGAGATATATCTAGAGCTTCAGGATATTTGAACTGGATCAGTGATTATCAAGTAACTCGTGGAGCAACAGACAAAACTCCATTGTTAAATTTTGTTAGGGACTATTCTATTCAATTGTCTTATAGAATGGCAGGGTTCAGCGGCAAAAATTATTTAAAGATATTAGCTGAACAAAATAGTCCAAATAGCACCAACGAAACTATTATTGTCCCCGATGACAACTATAATCTAACGCTACATAAATCTACTCCAGTGTTTAATTCTAGATATAGTGCAGTAATAATAGAAAAAACTGGAAATGGTTTTACTATCTCAGGCTACGACAATGAGAGACCGTATTTTACAATTGTGCCACCTGCCCAGACTGGAGAGTATCAATTAGTTAAGTCAGAAAAGCGAACTGTAAATTACTACACTGAGTTTACAAATTTTAAAATTAATATCCCTTACGGCACCGAATTAACTACACTACAACAAGTTGCAAACTTTATCAGTGGATATGAACGATACCTTCAATTACAAGGATTTAAATTTGATTACTATGACGAAACGTTGGCTCAAATTAAAAATTGGCAATTAAGCACTAAAGAATTTTTATTTTGGACGCAACAGGGGTGGACAATTAACAGTGTTATTGTTCTAAGTCCTGCTTCTAATAATTTAAAATTATTTAATACTACTGCCGTAGTTGACGGAATCAATAATTCATTTTATGGCACAAAAGTATTAAATCAAAATTATAAAGTTTTGAATACAGACAACTATACCGTAGCCCGGGATAACAATACATTTGTTTTATCTTTGACTAGCACCACAGACCTAATAGGATATGTAGATCTTAATTTAGTACAATATGAACATGTTTTAATTTTTGATAATAGAACACAGTTTAATGATATTATTTACGATCCCATAATGGGGCAACGTCAATATCGGTTAAAACTTATAGGTTCTAAGACGGGTGAGTGGACCGGGACATTATCTGCACTGGGATTCGTTTATAATCAACCAGGTGTTGCTGCTTGGAGACCGAATAAAGATTATTTACAAGGAGACTTGGTCGAGTATAAGAGCTTTTATTACACAGCCAGTAAAAATTTACCGGGCACAACTGAATTCAAATTCAGTGATTGGTTGCCAGTCGATAGAAATAAAATTAAAACAGGTCTTTTGAATAATTTTGCACGTAACGCAGGAATAGGCGAGACATTTTATAATGTTGATAAAGTTAACTTAGAAAGCGAATTTGATCGATACGCATTGGGATTAATTGGTTACAGAGATAGAAGTTATTTAAATGATTTGGGACTAGATGATACCAGTCAAGTTAAATTTTATCAAGGGTTCATTAAAGAAAAAGGAACATTAAATGCAATTAATGCGTTGGGTAAAGTTAGCTTTAGCGGACGTCCCAGCGATGTAACAGTCAGTGAAGACTGGGCGTTTAGAGTTGGTTCTTATGGTAGCACTGGAACTAACCAATTTTTAGAACTGGTGCTTGAGGAAAAATATTTATTGAGTAACCCAACTAGCTTAGAAGTTCGATCTAATAATTCTGTGTTGTTTAGTTCTCTGTACACTGACAATCAGGGATTGTATAAAACCAGTTCAGTTCCGTGGTCATCGCCTTTTTTAATAAACAGAACCGTTGACAGCGATTATAGCGATGATATTCGAACTGCGGGTTATGTTAGCATTGATGATATTGACTTTACGTTATTTGATTTAACCAACGTTTCTACATTAAATGCAGACATATCTAATATAACTGCCGGATCAACAATTTGGATAGCAAAAGATTATCAACAAAATTGGAACGTATACAGAGTGTCAGACTCTGAGTGCAGTGTTATAAGTTTAAGTAATGACCTGAATACAAAGGTTAAAATAAACACAAATAAATCTCACGGGTTGGTAAAAAATGATACTATTTTATTAACCGGAGTAGACAAATTTACTGGATTTTATAAAGTACAAAATGTTACCGGATTAACTAGTTTTATAGTTGAATTTACCGGAGATCTTCGTGGATTTAGTACGTTTAATCAGACTGGTCAATTATATAAATTGATCAGCATGAAAGTTGATAGTCCTCTTGGGATCACAAATTTGACTCCTAGACTTGGATGGAGTGTTAACAATAAAGTATGGGTAAATTCCTATAACTCTGCAGGAGACTGGGCCGTTTACAACAAGACAGATCCGTGGAGATTGACCACAGCATTACAAAAAGGAACTTTGGAAAATAATTTCCAATTTGGTGCCGCGGTAAATCTTGCAACTGATGATAATTTTGCAGTGATTGGACAACCCGGATATAATGGCAATGTTGGTGCTATTACTAACTACGTTATTAATTTTAATGGAGTATTAGTAGAGGATGTGACTCTTACTTCTAGTGCAAATGCCACAGTTAAGATGGGTTCTGTTATCGAAAGCGGAAACACCAAAGTAATAACTGGAGCTCCGGAGAGTAGTAACGGTATTGGTTATGTTTTTGTATATAATAGAGAAAATGTCGGAACATTATCTGACACACAAATATTATCGCCGATTAGTGCTAACGTAGGAAGTTTTGGAACTAGTATTGCTATTAGCGCAGATGATAACTGGTTATATATTGGCGCGCCAGATGATGACATTGTTTACATATATGGGTACGATAATACCGTGCCTGAACAAGAAGTGGTAACATTAACTCCGAACGGATCAGTTAGTTCATTTACTCTACCGTATGTCCCAGTGAGTGCAGAAACCATTTATGTTCAGGGATCTTCGGCCACATATGTTCCTTATAGAGATTATACTTTAAGCTCTTCAACGATTTCATTCACATTGCCTCCACCTGCAGGAACTATAGTTATTTCACAAAGACCAGGATATAATTTAGTAGGAACAATAGCAGGTAATGCGGGTAGTCAATTTGGTTATAGTTTGAGTGCAACAGTTGACGGATCACAGATTATGATTGGTGCACCATTGGAAGATGTAACTGCTAATATCGGTGGTAATATTACAACATATACAGATTCCGGCGCAGTGCATTTGTGGAATAGATCGATTAATAATTTTATTGTACAAGATAATCTTACTGTTACTTTTAATGCAGTAGCCACAGTCACACAATACACAAGAGTGTACGTCGACAATATAGAAAAATTTGTTGGAGTAGATTGGTATGTCAGTAATAGTACGCTAAATCTAATAACATTTTACAATCCACCTGGGCAAAGTAAAATATTAACTATAGAAACCAATGTATTCCATCCGATACAAACGACAGTGCCAGCACAACCATTCACGGATCAACAATTTGGTTATAGTTTGGATATATGCACAAATAGTTGTAGTCTTTATATAGGAGCTCCTTATCAGTCCGAAGTTAATTTATATAACGGGGCCGTATATCGATTCCTGAATCAAGGAAAAGTATACGGTGAAATAGTAGGAACTAAAGCTAACGCTACTGTAAATAGCGGAGATTCTATTAGAATTAATAACTATGCCGTACAATTCACTGACACCTCATTGTCAAGTGTAGTTAATGCTATCAATAATGTAAATGCACTCGGTGAACCCATTGGTCCTAAGATTCCTGGTGTCACTGCAAGTATCGAAAATAATAAATTGAAATTGGTTAGTGACTCAGAAGTTACATTTAATAAATTAAATGTGTTACCTGGCGTAGGCACAGCAATTACAGATTTAGGACTAGATATTTTTCCAGAAGTGGATATTATCTACAATAATTCAACTAAATCATACGACTACTTTGGAAAACTTGTTAAAATAAACAACAACAGTGATATACTAGTGGTGGCCAGCGATATTGCAGCAACACTACAATCTACTGTTTTTGATAACTCTAAAATATATACACCAAATCCTACAACGTTTGACGGGGAATTGACAATCTTCAGCGAACCAGTAGACGATAGCGGCGCAGTCTGGATTTATTCATACTTGCCAAATAACTTATCAACCATAGAAACTCCTGGTATATTTACTTTCATACAACAGCTAACTCCTACAACTACAAATGATGGATTAAAAACAAATGATGGATTTGGTAGTGCCATATCTATTAGCAAATACGAATTAATTGTTGGATCTAAGAATAATAAACAATTAGCATTCAATGGTGGAAGAGTTTATAAGTTTGCTAATCCGACAAATCTATTAGGATGGGACGTACTCAGAAGTCAAGAACCTAAGGTTGATATTAATGGTATTATTAAAGCATATACCTATAATGCATTAACACAAACAGTTCAATATAACTTAGATTATATCGATCCAGCAAAAGGTAAAATTCTTGGACTGGCTGAACAGGAACTTACTTATAAAATTGATTATGATCCTGCTATCTATAATAATGCTAGTGCCGACGATGTAAGCGTTAATAATAATCTTTATTGGACTGATCAACAAGTAGGACAATTGTGGTGGGATTTAAGCACTGTCAGGTATATTGATTATGAGCAAGGTAGTATTAAATATAGAACCACAAACTGGGGGCGAGTATTCCCTAGCAGCAGTATTGACGTCTACGAATGGGTAGAAAGTTTATATCCTCCTAGTCAGTATGTTGCAAACGGCGGTGACGGAGAACCCAAATACAGTGGAAATGGTGCATATGTAACATTAACCTACATAGATCCTGCTACAAATTTTGCCACAGTAAAATACTATTTCTGGGTAAAAAATAAAACAACCGTTTCTGCCAATCAATTTGGAAGAACTATTCCTACCACAACTGTTGCAAGTTATATTGCATCTCCTAAGAACAGTGGAGTGAAATACTTTGCCGCAGTAAGAGACGATTCGATTGCTTTTTATAATATGGTCAACGAAGCAGTGGGTAGAGATATTATATTTCATTTAGATTATGCAACACTATTAAACAGTAACATTATCCATAATGAATATGCACTGCTGTCAGATACCAATAATAAATCGGCTGACATTCCAGAGAACATATACAATAAGCTATTAGACAGTGCCAGCGGAATTGACAGATTTGGTAATCCTGTGCCAGACCCAACTCTTGCAGTGCAAAATAGATACGGAATTGATATCAGACCTCGACAAAGCATGTTTATCGATAGAAACGAAGCTATTCGAGAAATGGTTCTTTATGTTAATTCTATATTCGATTTAAATGTTATTAGTCAAGGATATGATTTAACCAGACTAAGTGAAGGCGAACCTGAACCTGTGCCTAATTCTGGTGCGTATGATTTAGTCGTAACTAATCTTGAAGAATTAAGCTACATAAATATCGCAATCCTTCCGATGGGCTACAAGGTATTAGTACAGAATGACAGTTCTGTAGATAATTTATGGACTATCTATATTAAAGACGGAGTGATCGACGAGTGGCAACCAAATACTCGGTATTTAACAAATACAATCGTCAGATATAACAGCATCACATATACTGTAAATCAAACTATTACAACCGGTGCAACATTTAATATTGACGACTATACCTATTATCAAGTACAAAATGAATGGAATTTAAATAGAGTACAGAGTTATGCAACCAGTGAATACTGGCAATATAAAGATTGGTATGCTCGGGGGTTTGATAGAACAGTAAAACCGACATATACTATCGAAACTAGTGCTCAATTGAATGATTTAACTTTGCGATCGCAGGATCTGGTTAAAATTAACAACAATGGTCAAGGCAAATGGTTCATGATTCAAGTATTCCCTAATACAGTGATCACTGTCGGAATTCAAGATGGCACCATTGAACTTAAGAAAAATCTTTACGCACTAGAAGAATTCGGTCTCGGGTTTGATGCAGATAATTTTGATACTATAAGATTTGATCAAAATCCTGGAATAGAAACTAGACAAATTCTACAAACTCTTAGAGATGATATTTTTATTGATCAACTTGATTCTAAATTCTTAAATCTGTTTTTTGTATTCATTAACTATATACTAGATGAACAAAAGTATGTAGATTGGTTATTTAAGACCAGCTTCATTAATGTATTACAAAAGATACAAGGACTAAACCAACCTGCAATCTACATCAAAGAAAATCAAGAATTCTATAAACAATACATAGAAGAAGTTAAACCTTATAAAACTACACTCCGAGAATATGTAGTAGATTATCTAGGGTACGACAATTATAACAGTTATGTGTCTGATTTTGATGTTCCACCAACTTACGATAGTGTATTAAAAACTACAAGAAGTCCTAGCGGCGAATTTATTCAAGATGCAAGATTTTTACAGCAACCTGAATATGCCAACTGGTTATCTAATTATGCTTATAGTATTGCTTCTATAGATATTATAGATGGCGGCTCTGGCTATACCTTGCCCCCAATAATAACTATTACAGGTAGTAGAAACGGCAATGATGCAGTAGCAAGAGCTTTGATCACTGACGGAGTTCTAACAAAAATAGTATTATTATATCCTGGAAGTGATTATGTTACTACCCCGGTTATCACTATAACAGGTGGCAATGGTTCAGGCGCGATAGCTCGCGCTAATTTAGTCAACGGATTAGTCAGAAACATTAAAACTACTCTAGTTTATGATAGATATACATATTCTACTACAATTGTAGATTGGAAACCAGATACTACGTTTACTCAAGGAACTATCATTGATTACAACGGGGTTGCTTACATTGTAAATCAAACGTTTACTTCACCCACAACATTCAATTCGAATGTTCTTGTCAACTTAACAGTTTATCCTATTGATAATATTAATAATGCAAATGACAGAATTCAAGCATATTATCAACCTGAATTAGGACAACCTGGAAAAGATTTGTCATTGTTACAATCGGGCATCGACTATCCCGGGGTAAAAGTACAAGGCCCAACGTTCAGTGACAACGGAGGATTTGGCGGATCGGGTCCTGAACCCCCATTGGAGGGAATCAGTGCTGCCGACGGATTCGACGCCACTCTATTTGATCCATTGGAATTTGACGAAAACGGAATTCCTATTTTAAGTGATGCCATTTTAGATGCTAAAATAACCAGTACTTTCAATGATATTACTTTAGGAACAAAACCCGAAGACATCATTGTTGACGGGGGACCTTTTGTTTATAGTTACTTCACTGAGTGGAAAGCCAATAGATATTATGACAAAGGCGATTTAATTTCTTACAACGATAAAGTATGGTATGTGGTTACCCCGACCACAACAGGAAATGTATTTTCTACAGCCAACTTGACCATTTATAATGTAGGACCATATGCAAGCCATGCTCCTGAAGAAATGGTGCCCGGAAGAGTATATGACACACTGGATATGACGATTAGTACCATAGCAACAGATCCCACTGTTAGCTATTATACTAACTGGTCAACAGGTAGCGGAATTCAACTTGATTATATACAAATTATTGACCCAGGCAGTGGATATTCTCCTGCTGACATTGGTGTAACTATAGTAGGCGGCGGATATTTTACACAAGGGCAAGCACAAGTAATATTAAATTCAAACGGATCTGCAACATCATTCCAAGTTGTCAATAATGGTGGGGGGTATGATACTACGCCACAGGTGGTTATCACTGGCGCAAACACGTCGCCAATTATTGCTACGGCCATAATGAAACTAAGCATTTCTCCCAGCGGAAATGCTTGGCCAATGATGTCTTATAGAATCTTTAAAGATATGAATGATAACTTTACATATCTTAGAGAGGATGGCGCAAGTACCACTACATTGGCTGCAAATTTAAGTTTGACAGACACTACAATTCAAGTAGTAGATGCCAGTAAATTAGCTACTCCGTCTTCTAACGGGGGCCAACCTGGAGTTGTGTATATTAATGGTGAAAGAATTACCTATTACTCTAAGGATAACACAACTAATATATTAGGAAGAATTCGTAGAGGAACTGGCGGAACTGGCGCTAAAAATCATTTTGTTGGCAACATAGTACTAGATGGAAGTCAAAATCAAATTATACCTAATTCGGGGGATAGTGTATGGTACGCCAGATCCCAAGGTCCTGGAACAATTAATGTAAATGTTTACAGCAGCACATTAGAAGGTGTGGGCACCACATTTACCACATTAACTCCGGGAACACAAATATTTGCAGGTGTAAAGGACGAAAATGCAGTAGAGTCGACTCTAGGAAATTCTAGTACAAGTTCTACTTTTACTCGCCAACAATTGATAGGCACTATCGACAATGTGGTAAGTGATACAGTTGCGATATTAGCAGTTACAAAGAGAAATCCAGATGTACCAGAAGGAAATCCCGTCGAATGGGCATATATTTCTGCGAATAATACACCGTATTTTGTAGCTGCAAATATATCTAATGTTACCGTTCGATATACAGGAAATATTACAGCAAATACCAGCAGCAATATTATTACTGGAAATGGTACTATATTCTTGGCCGAATTGAATGTTGGCAATGATTTATACGACAATGGCGGAAATATAGTAGGAACTATCAGTAACGTAATTAGCAATACTTCTGCTTATATTAGTAATAATTCTTTGGTGAATCTGACAGATGAACGGTTTACTACGTATTATACTTTTGAATCCAATGTTGCTTTTGCCCAAACTAATATTTGGTACAATTTAGGTAATTCTGCCCAAGCAAATGCCAATGGAGTCCTGGGAAATACCACAGCTTCCAACGGACAGGGACTATTTAATGCTAATACTTTACAGGTAAGTTTCTTAAAACAAGGATTGCAAGGGTAAAGATACAAATAAATATTAACAACAAGCACATAGAATACCATGATAAATAACCATACAAACACTGATTTGGAACAAAAACTTGAAAAACCTGTTCCAGAAAAACCAAACGAGTCTACGGGAATTTATGTACGTGGTTTTGTAAAAATTACAGATCCAGAGTCTGGTGAAGTAATAGTAGAAACTGGAAATTAATGGATCACTTATGCTAGATAAAACAAATACAATGATACAAGGCCATATTAAAATTTGGGATCCTGCGTCCGGAGAAATAATCATTGATAAACCCAATGCTATTCATTACGAAAATATGAGTGAAGCGTTGGCACAAAGTATTGCAAATAAAGGTATTGGTTACATACAAAGCATGGCTTTCGGAAACGGCGCTACCGCAGTAGATAGCACAGGTGTTATTACGTACTTGCCTACTAACACTTTTGGGCAGAATGCTAGTTTGTATAATCAAACTTACAGCAAAATAGTTGATAATACCAGTGCATTAAACACAGATCCAGCTAGAAATTATATCGAAGTAAGACATACTCCAGGTTTGATCTATACTGATATTTTTGTAAGTTGTCTATTAGATTACACAGAACCAGCTGGGCAACAAGCATTTGACAACAGTGCAACAATGTCTGGAACTTATGTATTTGATGAGCTAGGGTTAATCAGCGAAAGTGGAAAATTGCTGACTCACGTAATTTTCCACCCTGTGCAAAAAGCACTTAATAGACTTATTCAAATCGATTATACTATTCGAATTCAAACTTTAACTAATTTAAGTACGAATTTGTAATTAAAAAGAAATATAAATATATTAAATGGATACATGAACGATGGCCTATACAATAACTTTAAGTAACGGTACACTTTTAACTACAATTCAAGATGGTACAGTTAATCAAACCAGTACCAGTTTAGCCTTGATAGGTAAAAACTATGCAGGTTACGGAACATTTTTGAACTCAGACTTAGTACACATGCTGGAAAATTTTGCCAGTTTGTCTACCAGTGGAGGTGATAGTTCAGCTATTCCTAATCCGTTGACAGGTCAGTTATGGTGGGATCTTGCTGGAAACTTAAAAGTTTATACAGGGTCTACTTGGCGAACAATGGGAACGATGACTTCCAGTAATACACAACCTACTGGATCTAAAACAGGAAATGCATGGTGGGATACAACTGCCCAGCAGCTGAATATTTATAATGGTTCAAGCTGGGTTTTAATTGGGCCTGCATTTACCAGTAACGTCGGTCAGTCTGGTGTCAGTGTAGGACAAATCGCAGACAGCAATCCGTTAGTAGCAGATCACGTAGCAGTTAATGTATTTGTTGGAACAACGTTAATTGGCATTATTAGTAGAGATCAAGAATATACTCCTGCAGATAGCCCCACTGGATTTACCACAATTAAACCAGGATTTAATTTAGCATCTACCACCGTAGTTGGAAACATTGCATTCGTAGGAAATGCAACTAATTCTAATAATTTAGGTAGTCAGCCTGCTAGTAGTTATGCTAGAACAGATATTGCTACTACATTTGCTAATACAATTAATATAAACAATAACAGCGGTTTAACTGTTGGGTCGGGCAATAATTTTACAGTTTCTATAACAGGTAACACAACTCAACTTATAAACAATACAAATGGCGGAAACTTACAAGTTGTAGCTAATGTTTTAGGTACCCTTTCCCCAGTATTAACAGTAAATGGTCAAACTGGTGTAACCAATATTGCAAACTTAAGCACAACCGGCGCATTTGTCACTTCAGGTTATATACAAACAACTCAAGGAGATAACGCCACCAGTAATGTTACTGGAGCTATTAGGGTTACAGGCGGCATTGGTCTAACCGGAAATCTGTTTACATCAAACAGTGTTATAACTTCTGGGAATGTGGTTGCCAGCGGGCGTGTCCAAGCTACTGGAAATGTATCAACGGCTGCATATCTGTTGGTGACCGGCGGCGAAAATGCTACAAGTAACGTAACAGGTGCTGTTCGTGTATCAGGCGGAATGAGTTTAACTGGGGCAATATTTGCACAAGGTAATGTGAATGGAGCATTCTTTAACGGTGTTGCAATTAATGCACTGTACGCTGACTTGGCAGAACGATTTGAGGCAGATGCGTATTATCAGCCTGGTACAGTATTGACCATGGGCGGCGAAAAAGAAGTTACATTAGCCAATGAAGAACTCAGTGAAGAAGTATTCGGAGTAGTAAGTACAAGGGCAGCGTATCTAATGAACAGTCAGGCTGGATCTAATGAGACTCATCCTCCCATTGCAGTCAGTGGTCGAGTTCCTGTTAAAGTAATTGGCGAGATACGTAAAGGGGACAGATTAGTCAGCGCTGGTCGGGGAATGGCTCGTGCTGCTAGTAAAACCGAAGTTACTCCGTTCAATGTAATTGGTAGAGCACTAGAAAATAAGTTAGACGACGGTGAAGGAACTATATACGCCATCGTAACATTAAATAGTTAAACGGAACAAAATATGACATACGCATCCGGTGGATTAATTGAAGCAAGCGATTTTAACAATATAGTGGGCGGGTCTGCCGGCACACAAGGAGGCGGAACCCAACTTAATCCAGTTTGGTCTACTGGGCTAGGAAGTTATGGATATGGTCAAACCGCAGTGGGCAATGTGTCTGTGGGGGGAACTGTAGCGGCAACCAACTGGGCAAGTTTAGTTAATACATTAAATTCTGCAAGGGTTCATCAAAGTGGTAGCGGATCTGGTATAAGTGCGCCCACTGCTGGCACATCGATAGCGTTTTTATCCACACTAACGTCAGCTGTTTCGACTGCGGCCACTAACAGACTTAGTGCGGCAACGGTTGGAACTACAACGTCGAGTTCAAAAGCTACAACTATGAATACTTCAGCCGGCACGTCTGTTACTGGAATTATTACCTTTACAATTACTTTCAGTAGTGGTGTAGATGCAACACGATATTTTTTCAATTCTGGCGGATATATAACCCTAGCGTATAATAGTTTCACTAATACTGGAGGAACTTCCCGTGGTACTAGTATACAAACTTTGGCTCAAACTAATTTTTCTTCTAAACGTTTGAATGCCATAACCTACGGCGCCCGAGCAGGCTCAGGTGGAACTTTAAACACAGATACTACTACCGGCGGATATTATACCGGTTTGACTACTACCCCAACTGAAAAATTCAAAGTTACTAGTACAAGCTACTATACAGGCGATTTTTTAAGTGTTAACTATTCCACTAATGGAACTACCGGTTCATATAGTGCAAACGGAAACACTATTACTATCACAGTTAACGCATTTTCTGCTACTACAGGGTCAACTCAGCCCGCAGATTCGATAAATGTTAGTTTAGGTATGATTTGTACAGTTCAATTTCCAGAAACAACTAACTTAACAAATACTTGGGGAACAGTTACCATATCTTAAATTTTAAGATTGACATATGAGATAGGTATATATTATAATAGTATATACCTATCATTTTATGTCCAATATGAACAGCACTGTCGAAGAAATAGTCAATCAGATAAAATTGGCTACAGATTATCAAATTAACAAACGATTGCTAAGGGAACGTATTTTAACAGACTTACACATGCCTTATGAAAACGGATTGTTCAAAATAACTCCAGAACTATTGGCATTTGCTGCAAGTTGGCCCATTGACAGATTTTATCTTGAGGATGTTTATCAAAATCCTATAGAAATAGATAAACAAGAATTTTTAATTAAAGCACAACAACACTATCATTCAGCAATGAACGAGTGGCACCAACAACATGAAGAACTCAAGCGAATTAGAAAAATCTAAAGGTGTGTTGGTATTTGCTTTTAACAGTCGAAAAGTCAAATATACCGATATAGCAGACCAAACAAGTAAATTAATCAAAAAAAATACAAACCTTCCTGTAACGATAGTCACAGACATAGATGCCGAATTAAAATTTGATTATGATCAAATAATTCGAGTTGATAGTAAAACTGGCAACGTCAGATTTTCCAAAGATCAGCAATTATATGAATGGAAAAATTTTGATAGGTATCGAGCATTCGATTTAAGTCCATATGATGAAACCATTTTAATAGACACTGATTATTTGATGCTCAACAATAGCTTGATAAAGTTACTCGACCAACCCTTTGACTATAGATTAATGTATAACATGCAGACCCCACTGGGACTTAACACAGATGAAATGGGGCCTGCGAGTTTGCCAATGGTTTGGGCTACTGTAGTACTATTTCGAAAAACTACAAGAGCTAAAATGTTTTTCGATTTAGTGGGCCGTATACAACGAAACTATGGATATTATAGAAGTTTGTTTGCTGTTAGAGAAACAAATTATAGAAACGATTTTGCATTCAGTATGGCCAATATCATTTTAAATGGCCATACACTGACTCCTGAGCAAAGTATACCTTGGCTAATGTTGACCATAGAAGACAACATTGAGTCTATCGATCTCAAAAATAAATTTTTAACTGTTAAGTACAAACACCGGGCAGATGTAATCAGCAGACAAAATTTGCATATCATGGATAAGAACTATCTATTGTCAGAACAATTTGATAGCTTTGTAAAGGCTGTTTGTAATGAGTAAAGGTTTTCTTACATTTGCACAGAATACAGATAAGATAGATTATCTTAGACTTGCGTATTGCCAAGCAATGAATGTAAAAAGCCTACACCCGGGTGCTAAGTATGCAGTGATCTGTGATAAAAATACTATCGATCAAATCACAGATAAACACACAAAAGTTTTTGATCACATTATCGAACTTCCCTATGACGAAAACGACACAGGTAGTACATGGAAGCTATCCAATGAATATCAAGTTTTTTCACTGAGTCCTTTTAAAGAAACTATTAAATTAGAAAGTGACTTATTATTTACACGGAATATTGACCATTGGTGGAATGCTTTTAGACTGCGAGATGTTGTATTGAGCACTGGCTGCAGAACTTATAGACAAGAATTATCTACATCAAGACTTTATAGAAAATTTTTTGATGATAATGATCTTCCGGACATATATAATGGTTTGATGTATTTTAGATATAGTAAAACAGCCAGTGATTTCTTTTTAACAGCACAAAGAATTTTAAGAAATTGGGATTATCTCAAAGAGAATATATTAAAAAATTGTCGAGAAGATATACCCAGCACCGATGCACTGTATGCAGTAACAGCAAAGACGATAGGAGTAGAACTATGCACTATACCTACCATGGATTTCATTAATTTTATACATTTGAAACCTGGTATCAATGGTTGGGGTAATACCGATCAGTCTTGGCAAGACATAGTAATGCATGACCGAGATAACCACATGATTAAAATTCACAATCTAAATCAATACAACCCAGTGCATTATTATGATAAATCATATGTAACAGAGGAATTATTAAATGAGTACGAACGAACCTACCATAACAGTCAATGAAGATACTACCTTAGAAGAAATAATTCGACAATTAGACGAGTTAGGGCTAATAGATAAACCTGCACTAATTGAATACGAATATCGAATATACTACGATGAAAGTGGAAACATCACGGCTACATCCCCTACAGTAAAAGATGCAGAAATGTACGGCCTTTCTGGTGATTATATTGTAGTAGATGAGAATACTTATAAATCCGTGTATATGGAATGCTACAAGTATCGAATACAAAACGATAAAGTTTCGATCAAAAAAGATAACTTAAATCAAACTCCTCAACTTGAAAAAAGTCAGACTGGTTTTAAAACAGTAAAAAATTTATCTGGCATAATTTTGGAAGATGGCGAAACTTTTAAAGACACAGAACACTATGACTACAAAAATCGTTGATATTGCAGATCTCGATTGTATATTTTTAACCTACGACGAACCAAAAAAAGAAGAATTTTGGATTAAGATTCAAAATTTAATTCCGTGGGCTAAACGTGTGGATGGAGTTAAAGGCAGTGATGCTGCACATAAAGCAGCCGCCGCGGCCAGCGATACTGATAGGTTCGTGCTAATAGACGGAGACAATATACCTGACGCTGAGTTTTTTAATCTCCAACTTAAATTAGACGACAATAATCAAGATTGTGTGTTTAGATGGAAGGCTCGCAATCATATCAATGGGTTAATGTACGGCAACGGCGGAATAAGTTGCTGGACCAAAGAGTTCGTTAACAATATGCGAACACATGAAGCCACTGACGGCAGAGACGAAACCGTGATAGAGTTTTGTTTTGACCCTAAGTATATTCCCATGCATGATTGCTATAGTACTACATTTCCCAATGCAACACCTTTTCAAGCATGGCGAGCAGGATTCCGCGAAGGTGTTAAGATGTGTTTAGATCGAGGAAAGAAACCCAGCCTGCAAGAGTTTGAACAAAAAGTTCATGCTCGAAACTATGATCATTTATGTATTTGGCAAAGTGTCGGCCGAGACGTGGAAAATGGATGGTGGGCCATATACGGTGCTCGCCTAGGTACGTACATGACTATGTTAAGAGAGTGGGATTATAAACAAGTACAAGATTTTGATCATCTTGCATATTTATGGAACAGCTTTAGTAAAGATGCAGAGCCTGCTTGTGAGAATATCGGTCAAACGTTACGTACACGACTAGGGCTACCTATTGTTGATATGACAGCAGATCAAAGCGCATTTTTCAAGCATCATTATAAAGCAGTGCATCGTAATATAGGAACAACAATAACTGAGTTAGATGTTATTCGACGAGTTGAAGGGTGGTAAAAAAGTTACTGGTTCTTGGAGATAGTTTTTGTCACGGCATAGGCACTGCAAGCGTGTTTAAAGACCCAAAAAACACAGAACATGCATTTGGTCACTATGTGGCTGATCACCTAGAACTAGACTATTTAAACTTGGCTGAACCTGGAAGCTCTGTACAGAGAACAGTGGAGGTCGGGTATCATTATCTTTCCCACCATCAACAGGATATTGACACAGTAATTGTAAGGTGGACCAATCCAGCCCGAGCAGGCTTTTACACACAAGATTCTATGTTGCAAATCCTCCCCAGTTACGTTTTGCTAGGTGATCACAGCGATCCAGATGTATTTGTAGAACACAAAAACAATGTAAAATTTATCACAGACAAACACAATCAACAACATCTATCAACACTGCCAAAGTTACACAAGATCATGATAGAAAACAACTTCATTGATCAAACTAATACAGCAGGCATGTTGATAAATTTGTTTAGATTGTGGATGGATTCGCAACACATAAAATACTACGATTTTTCTGTGTTTGGGCATGAGTTCAACACAAAATTATCAGTTTCATTTAACGATATCATGACACCCACTCGGCATCCCACTGCTAACGAACAGCAAAAGTTTGCTTTAATTTTGATACAACAACTATGACTTGGAAATGTGCAGCATATAAAAATAGTCTGACAATTTTTTCAAACGGAGTTTCTCCGTGTTGTCTAATAGATTCAAACTATAGAAAACCAATGACAGAGATTGGTAATCGTAACTTGTTTGAAGATCTACAAACTGGTGTACCACCTCAAGAATGCAAAACATGTATCGATGCAGAGCAGGAAAAGATACCAAGTTATAGAACTTTTTTTAATAAAAATGCAATAGATAATAATGAACTACAGTTCTTAGATATAAGAAATACCAACCTATGTAATTTAAAATGCAGGTCTTGTAATGCAGATGCGAGTAGCCAATGGGCTGCTGAGCTCGGATTACCGATCACACATCAAAGTTTGGACGATTATTATGATATAATAACGGTTCCATCGGTCCGACATGCATATTTTACTGGAGGAGAGCCATTTATAAATGGGGATCATTGGGCAATTTTAAAAAAATATATAGAATCTGGTCAAGCAAAAAATATAGCATTAATGTATAATACAAATTTGACAACCCTAAAATATAAAGATGCGTCAATTACTGATATTTGGAAAGAATTCAAATCAATCAATGTAACATGCAGTATAGATGCAATAGAAAAAGAATTTGAATATATCAGATCTGGTGCATCTTGGGAAGATGTTAACAAAAATCTACAACTTTTAGCATCGTTACAACTTACAAATTTACGTATAAAAATTTCTCCCACTGTTAGTATATTGAATTTTTGGCATTTACCAAAGTTACTTTCATACTTTAAAGATTATCAAATTGAATTAAATTTATTAAATGGTCCAGACTTTTTAAACTTAAATGCAATCCCAGATGAATTACAAACGTTAGCTATTGAGTGTTTGGCTGGTATTAGGCCTTATATTACACAATCAATGTACGACGCAATAGAATCAAGAATACAAAATAATTACAATAAAACATTGATAATCCATACGATTTCACATGTTTTATTTCTAGATAAAATTAGAAAAGAAAATTTATTTGATTCTTTACCCTTTCACAAATTTTCAAAGAAGTTATTATTAAATGTCTAAAAGTGTTTTTTTAAACTCGGCTGAAGAAGCAAAATCTAAATTAGGTCCTGCTCTTTGTTTAGCAAAGTGGAAACAAGTAAGCTTGCATTTGCCTACGGGTCTCAATAACAGTTGTTATCATCCACCTTTACATAAAATTGACTCAACGCTAGTAAAAAATAATCCCAGCGCATTACATAATACACCTTACAAAAAAGAGCAGCGTAAGATTATGCTCCATAATGAGCGCCCACAAGAATGTAGTTATTGTTGGACACAAGAAGATTTGGGCAATTTAAGCGATCGACATTATCGTAGTGGGGAACCATGGGCTGCAAAAGATTTTGAAACAATAGCTAATTCTACTGGGGATGAAGATGTACTTCCTTCCTATGTAGAAGTTAATTTTAATAATGCTTGCAATCTGGCTTGTAGTTATTGTAGTCCCCAATACTCTAGCAGTTGGGCCAGTGACGTAGAACGTAGCGGAGCTTTTCCTACTAATCCTCCGCACAATGATCCCAGTCATTTTACGGGAGATAGAAAAGTTATCCCTGCAAGAGAAGATAATTCTTATGTCGATGCCTTTTGGTCTTGGTGGCCAAAATTATATCCTGAACTAGAACATTTTAGGATGACTGGTGGAGAACCACTAATGGATAAAAATACGTATCGTGTTTTTGATTACGTATTAGAAAATCCTAGTCCCAAGCTACATTTAAACGTAACTTCTAATTTCAGTGTTGAGCCTGCATTATTTGACAAGTATCTGGATTATGTAAAAAGACTGTGCGACAATGAGAATAAAAAAATCGAGCATTTCATGCAGTATGTTAGTATAGATGCTACTTTTATGCAGGCTGAATATATCAGACATGGATTAAATTTTGAAAGATTTTGGGATAACGTTAACAGATTTTTATATGAAGTTCCGAATCGTAGTAGTCTAACATTTATAATTACTATGAATAATTTAAATGTAATGGGACTTCAAAATCTATTAGGTTGCATACTGGGACTTAGGCAAATACACAGCAAAACATATCAGCGTGTCTGGTTTGATACTCCAATTCTACGTAAACCAGAATGGCAAAGTTTACAACTATTACCTGAAAGCTATGTCGATCAGCTAGAGACATCGTGGAGCTTTATGATTACAAAAATGGAACAGCCCGAAACTCCATTTCACGGATTCAAAGACTATGAAGTCCAGCGGTTACAAAGAGTGATAGATTGGATGAGAGAAGGTAGCAAGTTGGATCCTGATTATGTTAAAATGCAAAAAGCAAATTTTTATAAGTTTTTTAATGAACATGATCGACGCAGGGGAACTAACTTTATTTTGGCATTTCCAGAAATGGTAGATTTTTGGAAGGAATGCAAATATTATGCAACAACTACCTGACACTTTTTGTCCGGCTAAATGGGATGAGCTAATCATCAATACTAGTTATAACTATGTATATGGTTGCTGTAAAGCAAAGCCAGAAAAATTTGTCAACGATTACAATGAAATCATTGATCATCAAAAACAAAATTTATTAAACAATGTAAAAGATCCAAGTTGTTCTTATTGTTGGAATTCTGAAAAAACAAACGGCACCAGTCTCAGAATTCAATTCTTAAAAAAATTTGATATATCGACATTTAATGAATATAAAAATAATAAATCGCCTAAGGTAATTGAAATTAATGTTGGCAATGCTTGCAATATGCAATGCATGTATTGTAATCCAAAGTTTAGCAGTCAATGGGAAAAAGATATACAAAATCAAAAATATCAATTGTTTACAGATCGACATGTCTACAGTGTAGATATTAAAAATAAGCAATTAATAGATGAAAATTTAGAATTGTTAAACACTGTGAAATTTGAAACTTTGAGAATAATAGGTGGTGAACCATTAATAAATAAAAATTTTTTTAATATCTTAGATACGATAGACCATAAAGGAATTTTAGATGTAACTTCAAATTTAATGGTCGATAAAAAAGCAATAGATAAACTACTATCTAATAGACATAAATTCAAATACATTGTAATAAACGCCAGTTTAGATTCTTGTGATGAAATATCAGAATTTGTTAGATATGGTCTTGATTATGATTTATTTTTGAAGAATTTGGACTATCTATTAGAACGCAGCGAAGAAAATATCAAAATTAATATATCAAGTCTGATGACTAATTTAACTCTCTGCGATATTGAAAACTTCTCATCTACTGTAATACTGCCCAGAATAGAAAAATATAAAGATAAATTTCATTGGGTATTGTCATATGGTCAAAATCCCAGAATTCAAAGCATTGAAGCAACTCCGGATAAGATTAAAAAACAAGCAGAAACTGTGTTATTAACTTTGTTAGATAATAAAAATATAAAGAATGTTGATGTTGTTTTAAGTATATTGTCTTCAACCAAATTTAATAAAACTTTATTTTCAGAATTTTTACACTTTTTAAAACAATGGGAAGATAGAAAAAACATTACTCTTCCTGACAAAGTTAAGGATCTTTTAAATGCAAAAGATTAAAATTAACTCGTTAAAAAACGACGATTTAGAATTCTTTAATTGGTACCCCGATTACTTTGAAATAATGGAGCACGATACCGTAGAAAGTTTAATTTCAAACAATGGTATTGTTTTATTAACGGGGGATATTATTAAAAAAAATATTATTTCCTTGGACAGCAAAAATTTGTTTATACTAAGTATGCTACACGAAGGTACCAATACAGTGTTAGATACATTAAAGGCAATAGGATGGAATGATTTTGTGCGTCTACCGTTTATAATGTCGTCGGGAGATTTGCCCCCGGGTATAGCACATGTAACCGTAGACATATTTAGGTATATTTTAGGACGTACAACAACCGAGCTCGAAAAAAGAGATTCGAAGATAATTGATCGAATTTTTTTAAAAAGGAATAAGACATTTTTGTTTAATTTTTTAAATGGAATAGAAAGATCGCATCGTTCATTACTAATAGAAAAATTAAATAAAAAAGATTTGTTAGTCCGAAGTTTATGGTCTGCTCTCTACGACAATAAATTTTTGCCCAAAGACTACCAATTTCAAGTCAACAGTGATAATGTAATAAACGGAAAATATAAATTAAACGACTGGCCCGACGGACAAATATTTGCAAATATTTTTGAAGATTCTTATTTCAGTGTTGTCACTGAAACAAATTTTTATTTGCCTTATAGCTTTAGAACAGAAAAAATTTACAAGCCACTTAAAATTGGGCACCCATTTGTAGCAGTGGCAAACTATGGATTCTATAGAGATTTACACAATCAGGGATTTAAAACGTTTGGTCATCTAATAGATGAATCGTTTGATCTAATAGACGACAACGATAAACGACTGGATCGAATAGTGGATGTGGTAGAATTTCTTTGCAATTCTAATTTAGAAGAATTTTTAAATGAAGCCGAAGATATTTGTAGACACAATAGGAATGTAATGATATCCACACAACCACCGGGTGAGGATAAAAATTTAATAGACGAGTTCACAACTAAATTTAACAACTATGCCAAGAATAAACAATGAAACAGACTTAGATTACAAACGCAGAGTAATCGACATTAAATCAAATTCTTTTTGCGGAGCTAAATGGTATAATGCTACTATATGGTTAGGTAGCGGAATGACTACTAGTTGCCACCATCCCTTGCCGCACAAAGTAGACATTGACGATGTTGAACGAAATCCTAGGGCATTGCACAATACTCAAAAAAAGAAAATGGAACGAGAGCAGATGCAGAAGGGCGAAAGACCGTCAGGTTGCGAGTACTGCTGGAAGATCGAAGACATGGGTCGAGATGCAATAAGCGATCGAGTATACAAAACTGTAATTTACAATGATGAAGATTTGGCATATGCATACAGAACCCCAGCAAGAGAAGATTTCAATCTTCAAACTCTTGAAATTGCTTTCGACAGAACTTGTCAGTTTGCTTGTAGTTATTGCAATCCTGCTTTTAGCAGTACATGGGTCAATGACATCAAACGTAACGGGCCTTATACAGGATTGGTTAGTGACGGCAGGAATCATTTTACTCATACTCATGATCATAGTCAACTATATAAATTTGGCGAAGTTAATCCCTATGTTGAAGCATTTCATAAATGGTGGGAATCAGACTTACATCGCACATTAAAGGAATTACGTATTACGGGCGGAGAACCTTTGATGAGTGGAGAAACTTGGAAACTAATCGATTGGTTTAAAACTAATAAAGGTAAAAGCCAAACACGTTTAGCTATTAACAGTAATTTAGGTTATCAAGTTGATATCGATAGATTAATTGACAGCGTGGATGGTTTAGAAATAGACTTATATACTAGCAACGAAAGTGATCACATTCAAGCAGAATATATACGAGATGGTTTAAATTATACTCTGTGGTTAGAAAATATTATGAAGCTTGTTAACAGTAAAAAGTTTCGCGGGCTTCATATTATGTGTACAATTAATGCATTATGCCTGGATACATTGCCTGATTTCTTAGATACTCTAATAGACTTAAAGAAAGAATTCGGCCGAGACTATCCTAATTTTACTTTAAATATTTTACGTTTTCCTAGTTTTCAGAGTCCATTGGTGTTGCCTGATGATATTAAATCAAAATACAAAGATCAATTGGTTAATTTTCTTGTTCGCCATAAAGGACATAACTATTTACATGAGCATGAAATAAATCATTTACAGAGATTAATAGATTACTTGGATGTTGTAAAAACTCCACACAGCGATGCATTTGAGCTGTCTAAATTACGCAGTGATTTCAAACAATTTTACACACAGTACGATCAGCGCAGAGGTAAAGACTTCTGTAAAACATTTCCTTCTCTGGCAGATTGGTATAATACACTATGAGCGAAGATAAAAAAACTGATAGATTTTATAAACGTGGTTACGATTACAATAGTAGGAAACCATTATTTGCAGATCCTGCAACGCTGACAGAAACTCAAATCAACAGATTAACGAACAGTAAATCTTTTTGTATGTTACCATGGGTTCACCAACATGCTTACCCAGACGGCAGAGTGTATCCTTGTTGCTTTGCAGAATACTTTCATCCAATTGGAAATTTAAAAAAGAATTCAATGCAAGAAGTTTGGAACCAAGAAGGGTACAAAGAGATCAGACGTTTAATGATGGCAGATCAGCCAGTTAAACAATGTACCAAATGTTATGAACAAGAAGAAAACGGATTCTTTAGTATGCGTTATGATGCTAATCGTAGTTACGGACATAATATTGCAGACGTAGATAAAACACTGCCAGACGGAACACACCCAGAATTTAAAATCAGATACTGGGACGTTAGGTTTAGCAATTTGTGTAATTTTCGTTGCAGAACGTGCGGCCCGGTTTTTAGCAGTAATTGGTATAATGATCATGTCAAATTATTCAATAGAGTGCCTGACGTAAACGGCAAAGATTTGGCCAGAATTGAATATGCTGCTGGCGACGAAGATTATATGATTGCACAAATGGAAGAACATATTCCCTACTTGGAACAAGTTTATTTTGCAGGCGGTGAACCTTTGATTATGAAGGAACACTATTATCTATTAGAAAAACTTATTGAAGCAGGACGAACAGACGTTTGTATTCAATACAATACAAATTTTAGTGAATTAGCTTTTAAAGATAAACATGTATTCGAATACTGGAAACATTTTAGAACTGTAGGAGTAGGAGCCAGCTTAGATGCCAGCGGAGCCAGAGCAGAACTAATGCGAAAAGGCACAGACTGGAAACAAACAGTTCGCAATCGTGAACGTATGTTGGAAGAAGTACCGCACGTAGATTTTTATATTGCATCTACTATTAGTGCTATGAATGTATTGCACGTTTTAGATTTTCATAAAGAATGGGTTGATATGGGATTTATTAAGCCTAAAGATTTTAATGTGAATATTTGTCAAAGTCCTGAATGGTATAGGATTGATTTGTTCCCGCAAGAATTTAAAGAGCGAGTAATTAAACCAGCATACGAAAGACATATTGAATGGTTAGAACCGCAAGATCCATTAAAACGAGCAACAACTGGATTCAAGAGTGCCATTAATTTCCTAATGTCCACCGACGGCTCACAGCACTGGGGTAAATTTAAACAAGAAATTAATTTAATTGATAATCTCAGGGGAGAAAACTTTTGGAACACATTTCCTGAATTAAGCGAGTTAAAAAATAAATGACTTTACCTAATAGTATTTGTATGTTGCCATGGATTAGTATCGAGACTAGCCCCATGGGTACTGCAAGACCTTGTTGTCTTGCAAGAGAAGATATTACTGGTGTTGATCTTAGAAGACATACATTACAAGATGCATATACTAGCGAGTATATGCAAAACTTACGTAGACAATTCCGCCGCGGCGAAAAACCAAATACCTGTAAATTATGCTGGGATGAGGAAGCCGCAAACAGGACTAGTAAACGTATTCACAGTCAAGTTAGACTCAAAGAGTTATACCCATTGGTCGATTGGCAAAACGATGTTCCTGATCAATTATGGTTCATTGATTTAAAGCTGGGCAACATTTGTAATTTAAAGTGCAGGATATGCGGCAGTTGGAGCAGTAGTAAGTGGGCGGCAGAAGAATTAGAGTATTTGCCGCAAGGACATGATAAGAAAAAACATGTTGCATATACTTGGCTTAAACAAGGTAAGTGGCCAGAGGAGAGTCCTAATTTTTGGGAGAATTTAAAATCGTTACTACCCAATATTAAGTATTTTGAATTTACCGGGGGCGAGCCTTGGTTAATCGAAGAACACTGGGATTTACTACGATATGCAGTAGCAACAGGCCATAGTAAACATATCGATATTCATTATAATACCAATGCAACTATCGACGGGTTAGGCATACAAAAATCAGCTTTATGGAATAATTTTGGTCGTGTAGATATTGCATTTAGCATCGACAATGTCGGTGAAAGATTTGAATATGAACGATACGGGGCAGATTGGGATAAGGCCAACGAAATAATCGACGGAGTTCATTTTGCCCGTGACGTTGACACGCCTAACATTACTACTCAACTTTGTTTCACTATTAATATTCAAAATGTATATTACTTAGATGAATTACTGGCCTGGGCAAGCACCAAACCTTTTGACAGCATTTATTTTAATATGTTGCACAGCCCAGACCATATGAGTATTCAACAGTTAACTCCTGCAGCCAAAGAATTAGTTTTGAATAAACTTAAAACAACTTTTTGGAACACAGAGGAACATCACCAAGAAATTGAAAATGTAATTAAATTTATCGAAAACGGTGCAGGCAGCGACGGGCAAATATTTTTAAACAATATGAAGCGCACAGATGCTTATCGAAAACAAAATTTTATGGATACACATCCCGAAATAGCAAAGGCCATGGGCTATGAATAAACCGCTTACTCTTTGCCTTGCACCGTGGACACATACATATCTGAGTCCACAAACAGAACGCAGAATGTGTTGTGCAAGTCGCGAACCAGCACAAAGTTTTCAACAGTACATAGATACTAAGTCTGGTACTGGAAAATATATACCAATTAATTTAGATGAACATTGGAATAGTGAACATATGAAATCTGTTCGGCGTCGAATGATGGCCGGCGAAACTCTGCCAGAGTGTGAAGTATGCAACGACAAATTGCTAAACACCAATGTTTACCGTAGCTATTTTAATCAATTGTTTGGTCATAAGTACAATGAAGCAATGGAAAAAACTTGCCACGACGGCTCAACAGATATGAAGCCTGTGAGCTGGGATTACAGATTTAGTAATCTTTGTAATTTTAAATGTCGAATGTGTGGAGACATGTTAAGCAGTGCTTGGGAAAGTGAGCAACGACAACACAACATGATCAATTGGGCGGATCCAAAAAATAATTGGATGCAGCCCGAAATCAAAAAACAAATTGAACAGTTTCAAGACACACAAATTGAGGCAGAGTTTAGTCAAGCCGTCGAAGAGCATCGAGTCGAAGAAGTATATTGGGTAGGGGGCGAGCCTCTCATGTATGAGCAACATTGGAGATACATGCAGAGAATAATAGAATTAGGAGACGGCCCAAATGTTTACGCTAGATACAATACAAACTTATCAAGAATTAATTATAAAGGTATCAATCTTTATAATGATATTCTCAGCGGGCTTCGTGATTGGCAGATTTGTGCAAGTATCGACGGCACAGGAAAAATTGGAGAATACATTAGAACAGGCCTTGACTACAATTCTTGGCTTGCAAACTTCCGTGAAGGAGTTAAAATCGCTAGTCACAGACGTCAAATGCGAATTGACTTTACGCTCACTTTGCCCGGCATGTTCGAAATTGCTAATATCCAGCGACTTGCAGAAGAAGAAAAAGTCGATATTCTCGCGAAAGTAATTTTTAGTTTTAGTCCAGACATAGTTATGTCACCTTTATCTCTTCCCCGGGAATTATTACATCCTTGGGCAGACGAAATCATAAGTGGTACTAGTAATAATCCGTTAAAGGATATACTTGTCCAACTAAAAACTAGACCCACCTTTAAGGAACAATGGCCCAACGAATATCAAATTGGTTTGCGTAAAGGAAAAGCAAGAATCGAAAGACTTGAACAAATTCGAAATGATAGTTATACTATGCGTGATATACTCTCAACAAAACCTGAAGTATTAAAATGGTGGAATTCAATTGAATAAAGTAATAATAACACTACGAAATCCGTTAGATAAAACAAAAACATTAGACTATATTATCAATGTCTACGAGCATGAAATGGCTCAGCGATGGTTTACGGCATTACAAGAAATTGTACAGCAACACAAATATCTGGAAAAAAACTTTTGCTTCTTGGGATTTCCCGACAGTCAAAGAGATTTAGAATATATTTGTAGAGAACTATTCTGGGTCAAGAATGTAATAAATGATTTCTTCCAAGGCGAGTATAAAATAGAAGAAAACTTTTACCCTTTTACTCTACGAAATCCTGAAACATTAAATCCTAATCAAGAGTTAATGAACAAATTGCATAACCATTTTGAAATTTTGCAAGGAACTGTGTGGGGACTCAGTGATTATTATAAACAAGCAGATTATACAACTAAATTCGCTATCAGACAATTGAATAATCTATGTCACGAAGCAGAGAGTTTAATGCTGAGTCAACGTAAACAAGCAACATTGCCTGAGTGGGTTAGGCCTAGTCAAATCACTACATTTCTAAATGCCTCGCGATACGAATTTCCGTCAACATATAAAACTAATTTTAAAGAATCAAGGTATGATAGAAAATTCGGGGAAGTCTACTTACATTGGACACAGATTGGCAAAACACTGTTTGAAGTTTATAGAGATGAAAAAGGAGTTGACGTCGACAAGACAACCTGTGATGCTATTACACATCTACGTTACTACAGCGGCGAGTTTGATATCGAATGGGCACAGGACGTATGTTATAATGGGCCTCACCCTTGGTACACCAAAGAAATGTCTGGGTTTAAATCATGGCTTGAACGAAATGGATTCGATCCCGAAGATAATCAATATAATTTCGGATATCATTCAGTGGGGCAAGTTGACTTACAAAGAAGTTTTGGTACGATCAAATACAGCGAAGTTTGGCCCATACTATCGAGTTATTTAGACATATATTCAATTCAATGCGATGATGGGTCGGGAAACATTTTACGCTCTGTCTATTCTTATACTTGGTCGGACAAAGACTACTATGATCAACAAATCGAAAGATTAAAACCTGGTTACGATTACAGCAGTAGTTTACTCAATAAATAATATCATGAAATGGCTTAAAAATTTATACTACAGAATTAAATTAGAAATCACTTATCGTCGCAAACTCAAAGAATTGCGAAAGCAAGATCCTTTTATCTATAAATGAATATTTTAGGAATATCTGCAGGATTCCATGATGCTGCATTAAGTGTCATTGACTATCATGGAAATATATTATATGCGGGTCACAGTGAACGCTATAGTAAAATTAAAAACGATCCAAATTTAAGTCCTGGTATAATCAAAGAAATAATTAATTATAGAATTGACCATGTTGCTTACTATGAACGACCATGGAATAAACAGTTAAGACAACTGTACAGCGGTCAAGGTGTTGAATGGAATAAATTAACTGTTCGACAGATTCTTAATAGGCAAATAGGCAAAGAATTTTCTAATTTCCCAGGACCGATTTCAACGCACAATCATCATCTATGCCACGCGGCTGCAGGGTTTCAGACAAGCCCATTTGACAAAGCCACGGTGGTTGTAATCGATGCCATTGGTGAATGGGATACAATAAGCATTTGGGCAGCAGAATACGTTCAAGGAAAAGCCGTTTATAAAAGATTATGGCGTCAAAAATATCCGCATAGTATAGGACTGTTTTACAGTGCAATGACAGAACGTGTTGGTCTTAAACCCAATGAAGAAGAATATATTCTTATGGGTATGGCAGCATATGGTGTGCCAGCGTTCACTGATTTATTTAAGTCCAAATTTTTGCACAATGAATGGGAAATTAAATTTAAAGAAAATCTTCATACGGGCATAGAACAAAAGTATTTGTCCTACGTAGGAGATATGGACATTGCAGCCAGCGCACAAGATCTGACCCAAGATTTAGTGTTAAATATCATGCGTAGAGCAAAAGATTTTAACTGGAGTTCTAATCTGGTATACATGGGCGGTGTTGCTCTTAACTGTAGTATTAATAGCTGTGTAGGAGGATACTTTGAAAATATTTGGATTATGCCTAATCCCGGGGATGCAGGGTCTAGTCTTGGTGCCGCTGCTCTTGTTTATGGCGGCCGCATTAATTGGAATGATGCTTATCTGGGTCATCTTATTCCTGGCTCTTACCCTGTTAATGACGCCCTGGATACTCTTTTGCGTGATCGTATTGTTGGTGTGGCAAGTGGCCGCGCAGAATTCGGCCCGCGAGCATTAGGCAATCGTAGTTTATTGGCTGACCCCAGAGGAAATGATATTAAGGATAGAGTAAATGAAATCAAACGTAGACAAAAGTTCAGACCTTTTGCGCCAGTTATTCTGGCAGAATACGCTAGCGAGTATTTTGATATGCCCCCTGGCTTCGATCATAGTCCTTATATGCAGTCAGTCGCTTGTTGCCGTAGTCCTGACTTATTTCCTGCTATTGTGCATCATGATGGAACTAGTCGTGTTCAGACTGTGCCCAAGGACGGATCGGGAATCAGAGAACTCTTAGAAAAATGGTTTATTGTCACAGATTGTCCTATGCTATTAAATACTAGTCTAAACATTAGGGGTGAACCTATGGTCAATGACCGGGTCGACGCTGACAGATTTGAACAATTATACGGAGTAAAAGTATTGTCGTGACCTTTAATGCTGAAATAGTTGTAACAAATTCAAATTTGGGGCAAGCTTGCACTACTGCTCATTTAATTTATTTACGGAACTATCGATGTGTTTCTTCTTTATTTTATAACAATTTTATAAATGGTATGAAATGGGAGCCAATAGAATATAAAGATATAGATTGGGAAAATAAATTAATTTTTAGCCACTTAGCCGATCCGATTGAACGTAGGCATAAAGGAATTGCTCATTGGTTGATTCGTAACAATTTACACACAGAATTCAGAGTAAATGCAGAATTCCGAGATTATATTATAAATCTTCCGTATATCGACAATCATAGCGCAAGTTATCATGAAATGTTAGGTGAAAAGATTACAAAAATTCAATGGATTATCTGTGATTATGACAATTATGATAAAACTATAGAAAACACAGACAAATTTCTTCAATCACAAAAAATACTTAGATGGACAAATTTTGATTGAGGATTTAAAAATATAGCAGGGGTTGATAGCCAATCTTTAACAAGAGAAATAAAACAAAGATTCACAGACAATAAAAACAACACACATATTTTAGACTATTTTAGAAAAGATATAGAATTATTTGAAAACTTAAGAAAGGAAACATAATGAGTGCATCAAAGATTTTAATAATGGGCCTGCCCGGTGCAGGAAAAACTTATTTGGCAACAGAATTAAAAAAGTTGCTAGAAGCAAATGGCAAAACTGTAACTTGGTTTAACGCAGATGAAATACGTAAACAATTCAATGATTGGGATTTCAGCGAAGCAGGGCGTATTAGGCAAAGCAAGCGTATGTCCGAGTTGTCTGCTACTTGTAATACAGATTATGCACTGTGCGACTTTGTTGCACCCTTAGTCGAAATGCGTAACAATTTTAAAGCAGATTGGACTGTATGGATGGACACTATACGTGAAGGTCGTTACGCCGACACTAATAAAATGTTTGTGGAGCCCGAAGTTTATGATTTCCGGATTACCGAACAGAACGCTGCCAAGTGGGCAGATTTTATTGCTGAGCATATCGTCGATGATCGTCGCCGTCCTACTTTTGATTGGAAAAAAGAAACAGTACAGATGTTGGGTCGCTGGCAACCATGGCATGATGGTCACCGCGCACTATTCGAAAGACTGCTACAGCGCACAGGCCAAGTTATGATTCAAGTTCGTGATGTACAGGGATGGCAAGGGTCTAACCCTTTTGAAGTAGAAAAAGTAAAATCATTTATTCGTCGAGACTTAGATCCACTATACCAAGGGCAATACGACATACAAGTAGTTCCAAATATTGTGCATATAGGTTGGGGTCGTGGCGTGGGATATTCAGCGGGCGAAGAAACATTCGATGAGTCGATTACTGATATTAGTGCTACTAAAATTAGAAAAGAACTAGGTTTAAAATGACAGACAGTATCCAGCGAAGTTTTATTAAAACGATTAGCTGGAGATTGACTGGTAGCGGAGCTACGTTTATAATATCATACGTTATTACAGGTGATTTTTCGATTGCTGGTAGTATTGCGTTATTGCAAATAACTGTTAATACCCTGTTATACTTTCTACACGAAAGAGTATGGAATTTGATTAAATGGGGTAAACAAATATCTATAGATTAATATGGACATAACTCCTTATATTGTCGATATAAACAAGTTCAATTCTTTTGAACCCAGGGCTGGATCTTACGTAGAGACGTACTCTTGTGATGTTTTAACGTACATAGTTACGTTGAAAAACGCATCTACTTTTTTCAGAGAAATTTTTAAAGTTAATCATCGATGGCCGCCGACTACATTTAATGAAATTAATTGGGAAGGGTGTGTATTTTCTTTTATATCAGATCCATTGACTAGAAGATACAAGGCTATAACACAGTGGTTATATGAAAACAGTCTAGCAAATCAATTTTATATAGATTCTAATTTACAACAGTTAGTGTTAAATTCTAAGTTACTTGATTTTCATTCCGTGTCAATCTCAGAAAATTTAGGAAAATACTGCAATCAAATTGACTGGATACCCATAGACATTATTTCTCCTGACCAAGTGATTCAATTAACAGACATGTTATTAAAAAAATATAACATACACATGTTTAGAAATGTCAATAACACAAATGAATCAAGTAAAAAGAAAAAAGCATTGGAATTAAAAATAAAAGAAATGTTTGAAGAAAATCCTAACCAAGAAGTACTAAACTATTTGGCTGCAGATATCGAACTTTATTCTCAAGTAGTGGCAAAATTTAATCCAACAGGTAATAATTGGGATGAAGTAAGTTGGCTAAGAAAATGAAACAAAAATTAATACAAGCATATATGCAGACTGCAAAAACATTTGCCGAACTCAGCCATGCTCGTCGACTGCATGTGGGTGCAATTGTAGTTAAAGATGATAGAATTATCAGCATTGGCTACAACGGCATGCCTGCAGGATGGGATAACAACTGTGAAAACAAAGTTTGGGATAAAACAGGCGACTACGAATTAAAAACAAAACCCGAAGTGATCCACGCAGAATCGAACGCCATCAGCAAATTAGCACGAAGTAGTGAAAGCGGGGATGGAGCAACAATGTTTATTACTCATGCACCGTGCATAGAATGTTCTAAACTGATTTATCAAAGCGGAATAAAAAAAGTTTATTTTGGTCAAGCTTATCGTGATACTTCTGGCGTTGAATTTTTAAACAAATGTAAAGTTTCAGTAGAACAAATCGATGTTTGACGTATTCTACAAAGGACCCAAGCCTGGTTTGTTTGACTTTGAACAACCAGCATCTAGTCTGGAAGAAGCTGATTCACTTTGCCGTACAGCATATTTTTGGTACATAGACGGGCACAATAACTATAGAGATTTTGACTTTTATTGGCGGCCTATCAGTTACGAAGCAGAGCATACACATGTTTGGGCCAGTCAATGGCAAAAAAATGGCGGCACATACTTAGTTCCAACAGGCACCAAAGAACATCAGTGGCATTGGCGTGATGATATTGAAATTAAAAGAGTAACGTCCACTGATATATTCTACATGGATTTTATGAATCCCGAGAGTAAGGCACATCTTGCTGCTCTTAAACTACAATATCCAGATATTAAATCTACTAGATATGTATCGGACCATTTAAACGTACTGAAACGTATAGTAAATTTGGCCACTACAGAATATGTGTGGGTGATTAGCAGTGTCTGTGATTATCGAGATTTTGATTTTACTTGGCATCCTGCTCAGTGGCAAGAAGAAATGATTCATTGTTTCCCTAGCGGTAATCAAAAGCGCGGAGATACTTTTTACATCCATGTAGAATCATTTAAAAAACAAATGGTTGATTTGGAGTTATTGGATTGGTTTAACGTTATCGATTATTGTCAAGATCAAACAGTACATAGATACGCCTGCCCGAAAGTTTACTATGACCACGACAATCTAGTAGACGAAGTTCGTAATTATGATTTCAAATTTCCTTATGCAGCATTTTTAAATAGTCCCGGTATCTTACTTAACAGTGAAATTTGCCTATGGACTGAAAAAGACAGGGCTGTAGAGAGTTTTATAGAAAGCAACGGTATATGTGTAGTACCACGAGATATTAAAGCACATTTACGCACACAAATCTACGATTATCCTTACATAAACGTCGGGAAAAGGGGCGAATCTGTACACACAGAAGACTGTTTAGACATAGTCTATATCAGTAATGGTGAGCCAAACGCAGAGCGTTGGTATAATCATTTGTGTAAAGTTTTGGACCAGGAAGACTCTGGATTTCCTGCACTAAAGTTCAGTAATACAATCGAACGTGTTCAAAATGTAAATGGTCGTATGGCAGCATACAAAGCCGCGGCCGAACGTAGTGATACACCGTGGTTTTTTGCAGTGTTTGCTAAATTAGAAGTTGACGTTAATTTTGATTGGTCTTGGCAACCTGATTACTTCCAGGAACCCAAACATTATATTTTTCATGCCAAGAATCCAGTAAATGGATTGATCTACGGACATCAGGCAATGATTGCTTACAATAAACGTTTGGTACTAGAAACAATAGAAAGTGGATTAGATTTTACTTTAAGTAAAGCTCATGAAGTAGTGCCCATTTTAAGTGGCACCGCCCATTATGACCAAGATGCTTGGACTACCTGGAGAACAGCGTTCCGAGAAGTTGTTAAGTTAAAATATTTCAGTATTACACAACCTAATATTGAAACTGAGTTCAGACTTAAGAAGTGGCTGGCAGTGGGCAATGGTCAGTTTGGTAACTGGAGTATTCTTGGAGCCCAAGATGCCATAGAGTACTACGACACCGTAAACGGCGAGTATGACAAACTAATGCTCAGTTATGAGTGGGCTTGGCTAAGACAGTATTATGACGCTAAATACTGAATGCGTATTGACGAAGTTATCAAATTATCTAATACCGATCAAACACGAGCAAAAGATTGGATTGAAAAAGTATATACAAAGTATCCACAGGTATGGCAAAACAACCACGTTATGCCCATGGGAGGACAAGGTGACGAACAACAATTTGCAATATTCGAATTAGTACCTAGCTTGTCTAAGCGCGATGCTGTAGAAGTTAAATGGTTTCAAGCATATCCATTGCGTCAAGGAGTCGGCAGTCGTGCAATGAAAGAATTGCAGAGTCTTGCAAAAGAAGATGGTATTGCCCTGACATTGTATCCATGGGATAAAGGACAAGTAAGTCAGAGTAAACTAACAAAGTTTTATAAAGG
>Ga0315903_10000406_pt1 | contig 64591 bp, 82 predicted proteins | sample LakEriMetagenome_7_FD_203524 | JGI IMG/M metagenome (GOLD analysis project Ga0315903, IMG submission 203524) | Freshwater fungal communities from buoy surface, Lake Erie, Ohio, United States - Buoy 2 MA119 | ecosystem: Environmental > Aquatic > Freshwater > Lake | place: USA: Lake Erie, Ohio... | reverse complement strand
GCTCGATCCCTGAAGGCTACACCGTTAACCACTATCTGACTGATCCGAACGCTTGGTTCCTGACGACAGATGTGCCTAACGGCCTGAAGCACTTCATTCGTATGCCGCTGTCGCAGTCGATGGACGGAGATTTCGATACTGGCAACGCTCGTTACAAGGCTCGTGAGCGTTATAGCTTCGGCGTCTCTGATCCGCTGGGCGCTTTTGGCTCCGCTGGTGCGTAATGAAAAAGGGGGTTCCGGCCCCCTTTTTTATATGATATAAGGAAGTATTCCGGGAATATCCGGTATGTCGAACAGGTCCCGGCCTGACTTCATGCAGATCGACATACCTAACCGCATGAGGGAAAATTCAAATGGGTATTTCTACCACTCAAAGTATTTGGCGTTCGGGCGGCGGCGATCAAACTCGCACCGCGTATTGTGGCACAGGCGTTATGACTGCCGAATGGTACGTCGCTGATATTGCTACTCAAGCTGGCAACCTCAAAAACCAAGCTACTACTGCTTCCGTTACTGGTCAAAACATTATCCTGCCAGCGGGCGCGGTAATCATTGAGATCGCAACTACTGTTGCATCTACTACCGCAGGTACGTTGGACTTCGGTTTCACCTTGTACACTTCTGGTACAGCCAGCCCTGCTGCTTTGATTAACGAGCAACCGACTACTCGTACAACTACTACACTAGCTACAGCTACGTTGCCCGGTGCTTCGTTTGCCGTTCCTATGTCGTTGACACAAATGGTTTACCTGACTGCACGTACTGGCGCATCCGCTGGTACAGGCCCTTGTTCAGGGTACATTGTGTACTACGTAGAAGACCCGTATGTCGGAATGCAAAACGTCTAATAAGGAGGCATCGCCATGATGCAAACAGACGTAAAAGCCGCGCAGGTAACCTCTACCAATACGGCGTACGCTGATACAACCCGTGTAAAAGCGGTGACGGTTAGCTACGCCTCTGGTGGTACGGTTGTCCTGAAGGACGGCGGTTCTAGCGGTACTACGCGGTTTTCGTTTACGGCACCAGCGGCAGCAGGGTCAGAGCATATTCTGTTCCCCGGCGAAGGCATCAAGTTCAACACTGATGTACATGCCACGCTGTCTAGCGCAACCATCGTGGTGTTCTATGGCTAAGACTCCGGCATGGCAGCGTAAAGAGGGCAAGTCCGAGAAGGGTGGCTTGAACGCCAAAGGACGCGCTTCCTATAACAAAGCCAACCCGGGGAAACCGGGTCTTAAGGCTCCTCAACCTGAAGGCGGGCCACGGAAGAAATCATTCTGTGCCCGTATGTCAGGGATGAAGAAAAAGCTGACTTCATCTAAGACAGCTAACGACCCGAATAGCCGCATTAATAAATCTTTGAGAGCTTGGAAGTGTTAAACATGGTAGCTCCAGAAATTGAAACTGCGCGTGAGTTAGCTACTCATGCTAACGACATAAAACATCTGCAAGACGATATGGATAAGCTCGTCTCCGACATGGAGTCCATAAAGCAATCCCTTCAAAATATTGACAAGAAGTTGTCACAGGCCGAAGGCGGCTGGAAGGTACTCATGTTTATAGGCGGCGTAAGTAACATTATAACCGCGCTAGTGGTGCACTTTTTTGGGGGTAAGTCATGAAGAAAACCAAACGGTATGCCGTTGGTGGTATGAGCGACGAAGAAGGCAAATATAAAATTTTTGCCGGTTCTCCTGCTGAAGACGATGGTATGCGTCCCGGCAGGAATCTTGCGCTGGAACCTGACGTTACCCCACGCCCCCGTCCTCGCCCTAAAATGCCCCGCCCCCGTCTTAGAGGTGCGCAGGAATTTCCTATCAGTGTAAACACTATGGAATCTGGCGCAGATGTGATGAAGCGTGGTCAAGCTACCCGCGATGGTTCTGATTCTTCCCCGCTAGACAAATACAACCGCGACAAAGAAACTAGAGCTACGCGTGACAAGCGCAAAATGGACTTGGCAGTTGAGCGTGTGAAAGCTGGCGTTGGGTACAAGAAAGGTGGTTCCGTGGGTTCTGCCTCCAAACGTGCTGATGGCTGCGCCCAGCGTGGTAAGACGAAAGGCAGGGTGATCTGATGGCCGCGCCCACTTTTGAAGAACTTAAAAAACAGTTGAGGGAAGAGAAGCCCTACGTTCCGCCCGCGCAAGGTAAGGACAAAAAAGAAGCTGACATCTTTAGGGAAGGTATGAAGCCGCCGTCGCCTGACGAAGGGCCGACTAAACCTGTTAAAAAAGCTAAAGGTGGAGTAATTAGTTCAGCTTCCAAACGCGCAGACGGTTGCGCTCAACGCGGTAAAACTAAAGGGCGGATGGTGTAATGCCCGCCGTTAGTAAAAAGCAAGAACGGTTTATGCAGGCTGTAGCCCACAACCCTGCATTTGCTAAGAAGGCCGGTGTGCCGCAATCTGTGGGGAAAGAGTTTACTAAATCTGGAGGCGGTATGGCTGAGTCAAAAAAGATGGTTAAGGAAGAAGTTGCGTTCATGAAGAAAAAAGGCGCTCCTAAAGCCATGATCAAGCATGAAAAAGCCGAAATGAAAGGCATGAAAAAAGGTGGCGCGGTCAAGACTGCGGCTCCTAGTATTGATGGTCTAGCCAAAAAGGGTAAAACCAAAGGTAAGATCGTCAAGATGGCTTACGGCGGTAAGTGCTGATATGAGGGCCTCTCGGGGAATGGGGGTTATTAATCCCAAAAAGATGCCTAAGACCACGGTAAAACGTGACGGCAACGAACCCGTTAAGCTGTACAAAAAGGGTGGTGAGGTATGGGACAGCCCCAACCCCAAGAAAAAATCCACCCCTTTAAGTCCTGCCAAAAAGGCTAAAGCAAAAGCAGCAGCCAAAGCCGCTGGTAGGCCGTATCCAAACTTAATCGACAACATGAGAATGGCGAGGAAGTGATGGCTGAAAAATGGATACAGAAGGCAATAAAGAAGCCCGGTGCGCTACGTGCTCAACTTGGCGCAAAAGAAGGACAGCCCATCCCGGCAAAGAAGCTTGCTGCCGCTGCCCAAAAACCCGGGAAAGTGGGCAAGAGAGCACGTTTAGCTCAGACATTGAAGAAATTGGGCAAATAAATGACTACATCGGGCACAACGCAATTTGATCTTGAATTTGTCGAGATAGCAGAAGAGGCATTTGAACGCGCAGGGCGCGAGATGCGCTCTGGCTACGACCTGCGTACTGCCCGCCGTAGCATGAACTTGATGACCATCGAGTGGGTCAATCGTGGCATTAACATGTGGACGATTGAGCAAGGTACTATCAACCTTACCCCCGGCGTAAACACCTACGCGTTGCCGTACGACACGGTAGACTTGATGGAACACGTTATCCGTACTGGGGCTAACGTCGAGTCCACCCAAGCCGACTTGAACATCACGCGGATTTCAGTTTCTACTTACGCCACGATCCCAAACAAGTTACAGCAAGCCAGACCTATTCAGGTATGGGTACAGCGGCTTTCTGGGCAGAAGTCCCCGTCTGGGACTACATTGGCGTCTACGATTAACGCTACCGTTACTACTATCCCCGTAGGTTCTGTATATAACTTGGCGTCCGCCGGGTTTGTACAGATTGACAATGAAATTATCTACTACGGGTATTTGAACACCGCTACTCAGTCACTAGAGAACTGTGTGCGGGGGCAAGCTAATACTACGGCGGCGTCGCATACCTCCGCCGCTCCTGTGTATGTGCCGAACCCACCGACCATAACGGTCTGGCCTACGCCCGATAACTCTACCCCGTATCAGTTTGTTTACTGGCGTATGCGCCGTATTGAGGATGCCGGTAGTGGCGTACAAACTGCGGACATGAGCTTTAGGTTCTTGCCCTGTATTACCGCAGGTTTGGCGTACTACATCGCCATGAAGATACCCGAGGGCGCTGACCGGTTACAGATGCTGAAGACGGCGTACGACGAACAATTTGACTTGGCGGCTGGAGAAGATAGGGAGAAAGCCACGTCTCGGTTTGTACCTAGAATATTTAGGTCGAGATAATGGGTAATAAGTACGCAGCCGGGTATAGGTCTATTGCCGAGTGCGATAGGTGTGGGTTCCGGTTTAAGCTAAAAGAACTTAGGAAGTTGGTGGTTAAAGGTAATATCATCAACGAGAAGGTTTGCAAAACTTGTTGGGACCCCGACCATCCGCAGTTAAAATTGGGTCTATACCCAGTGGACGACCCGCAAGCAGTGCGGGAGCCACGCCCAGACCACAGCTATTACTCCTCTGGGAACACCGGGCTACAGCTACCAACTGCATACGATGCAGGACCCCCGGGCGAAGGTAGTAGGGTGATTCAGTGGGGTTGGGCACCGGTAGGCGGAGCAAGTGCAAACGATGCAGGGTTAACGCCCAACTACCTGACATCGGCAGGGATAGTGGGCAATGTGACAATCACATAGGAGTAAGTTATGGATAAGATGAAGCAAGTAGCTAAAGCAGAAGTTAAAGCTCATGAAAAACGTATGCACAAGATGGCTAAAGGCGGCGTGACGGGCGAGTCCATGCGCAAGTATGGCCGTAATCTGGCTCGTGCTATGAACCAAAAGTCCACTGGAAGGGGTCGATAATGGCTAAGTTTTCTAAGAAACTGATGGGTAAAGAGGTAGGTTCTGCTGAGTTTTACGCCGAACCCCACACCATGATGCCCCCAAGCGACAAGTCTGATCCGCAAACTAAGAGTGCTAAAGAGCTTGGCCCTCGCACGGGCGTGCAGCGTGTAAGCGCAGGCGACCCCGGGCGTGACGACGTGAAGCGGGACGGCATAAAGATGCGTGGTGCTGGCGCTGCGACTAAAGGTTTTATGTGCCGTGGCCCTATGGCGTAAGGAGTAAGCTGTGAACTATGCGGCGTTGGTAGCTGATATTCAGTCTTACACACAGAACTACGAATCAACGTTCGTGGCGAGTATCCCTGTTTTTGTCCAACAGGCTGAAGAACGTATTTACAACTCCGTACAAATCCCTGCACTACGTAAGAACGTGATGGGATTAACCTCCGCAAACAATAAGTATCTATCTTGCCCTAATGATTTTTTGGCGTCGTTTTCTTTGGCTGTAGTAGATGGCGTTGGCGCGTACACATATCTACTAAACAAAGATGTCAATTTCATGCGGGAAGCTTACCCAAACCCGAATGCGGACAAAGGGTTACCTAAGTACTACGCGCTGTTTGGCCCTACTGTAACCTCTAACGTTATCACTACGGAGTTAAGTTTTATTCTTGGGCCAACACCGGATGCTGCGTATGCTGTAGAACTACATTATTACTATTACCCAGAATCGATTGTCACAGCAGGTACTTCATGGCTTGGAGACAACTACGACCCCGTTTTGCTGTACGGCTGTCTGGTGGAAGCGTACATCTTCATGAAGGGTGAACAGGACATGATGGCGTATTACGAGAAGAAATTCCAAGACGCTATAAGTCAGTTGAACCGTCTGGGCACAGGTCTTGAGCGTGGGGATGCGTACCGTGATGGTCAGGCTAAGATTAAGGTGAATCCGTAATGGCGATCCAACAAGGACTGACTAACAGCTTTAAACAGGAGATGCTCCAAGCGGGGCAGAACTTGCTGACGGACACCTTAAAAATGTCTTTGTACACGGGTACAGCGACTATAGGCTCCACTACCACTGCGTATACAGCAGCGGATGAAGTATCTGGTACGGGGTATACAGCGGGGGGAGTTCAGGTTACTGGAGCTACTTTAGCCACAGATGTAAACACCGGCACGGTGTACATGAACTTTAATAACGTGTCTTTCCCCGGGGCAAATTTTGTTGCTCGCGGGGCGTTAATATACAACGTCACCCGTAGCAATAAGTCCGTTTTAGTATTGGATTTTGGCGCGGATAAAGTTTTTACCTCGATTAATAACACCGTAACAATGCCAGCAAACACGGCAACTACGGCTTTAATTCGTTTCCCTTAAGGAGTTAGTATGCCTACAGCAAAATCAACAATGGGTGAAACTGTCCAAGCTGGCGTAGGCACGACCTCGCAAGAAAAAGAACGTGGCGGTTTTGGTGGTGTTTTTACAGTCACTTGTTTTGACAAAGATGGTAATTTTAAGTGGGAAGATACTTTCCACAATCTCGTCGTTAATGAAGGTCTGCAAGACTTAAACAACAAGTATTTTAAAGCGTCGGGTTACACCGCCGCTTGGTATCTTGGTCTGATCACCGGCCCCGGTTCTGGTACCACGTATGCGGCGGGCGACACGCTTACTACGCATGCCGGATGGACTGAAGATACTAACTACACAGGAAACCGTAAATCGGTGACGTTTGGTACCCCGACGCTGGCTGACCCGTCCGTACTTAGCAATTCTGCGTCGCCCGCAGTGTTTAACATCAACAACACCACAATCGTAGCTGGCGCGTTTTTGTGTACTGTGGCATCTGGTTCATCAGGTGTTCTTTTCTCTGAAGGTGATTTTACTGGCGGCGATAAGAGTGTGGCCAATGGGGACACGTTGAACGTTACGTACACCTTCTCAGCCGATGCTGTTTAACAGGAGATTTTATGGCTACGATTTTTAAAAAAGGCGATGAGGTAAAACTTATTGTGACTGTACCTCAAGGTGCGGTTATGTCGTTACGTATGGACGACGATGGTAATGTCCAGTATTTAGTGGGTTGGACTGACAACGCCGGGGTCGAACACGAGCGTTGGTTTGACGAAGCGCAGTTGGTTTCTGCCTAATTATGCGGGGCTGATTGATGTTTGGCTTCGCGCCGTTTTCAACAGTCCCGTTCTCTACGCTCCCTGTAACCGGTACTGTATTTGCGGTTTCTATATCAGAAACGGTAAGGTTTTCTGATGCGGAGACGTGCACTCTTAATACAAATGCCGTCGTATCAGAAATAGCCAGATTTTCTGATTTCCTTACCAGTAACGCCGACTTTGCGGTTCAAGTCGCGCAGACTGCGCAGTTTGTTGCCGACTTTACAGGGCAGACTGATTTTGTTGCTACCGTTCTTGAGGCCGCCAATTTCTCTGAACTTGTCTCCGCTGTTGGCGATCTGGCCGCAGACGTCGATGAAGACGCACAGTTTTTTGCGGTGTTTGATGATACACAAACTGCCGTTGCTTTTACTGTTGAGCAGGTAGACACAAGTGATACTGTATCGGCGGATGCCTCTTTTGCAGCCGATATTACCGAACAAATTTCCGGGTCTGACAACTTTGTAGTCTTACGTTTTGTTTTCGCCGCCCAAGACGAACACGTCCATATAAGCGACACATTTGTAGGTACGTCCCCATTTTCAGGTCTAATCGCAGAAACTGTGGAAGCCTACGCCTTGGCTTACGGTTCTGGCGTAGTTTTGTCCATTGTAGAAGACCGCGTAGAGATGACTTCCACAGAAAACGCCCAGCTTACTGCGGCGGGGGAGCTACTTACCACTATAAATGTGTATGACGCGCAGAGTGTGCAGGCGGCGTTTGCTGCGTCGTACGATGAGAATGCGGCTGTACAGGATACTCAGTCCGCACAAGCAGATTTTGTCGCCGACGTAGATGAAGATGCCCAGTTCTTGGACGTTAATGCTGCTTTTGTCCTTACGCAAGCGCAAGTTGCCGAAGCGCTGACCGCGAGCGACCAGCAAAGTGTTACGGTCGTATTTGTTCGGACGGTAACCGAATCCGTGCAGGGTTCAGACAGTTTAGTTGCTTCCTTTATAACAAACACTCAGCAAAACGAAAGTGCGTCTTTTAATGACGTTAACTCGGTGCAGGCCAATTTTTCTGCGCAAGTACAGCAAATTGTCCAACTGTTGGCGGCCACATCTGGCGGCGCTTCGTACGTTGTTTCTGCGTTTGCTTACGCTCAGTTTAATGATGTTGTTCTTGGTCGTTATCTGTGGGAACTTATTATTGATGACCAGACGCCGAACTGGGCGCTGATCAACGACAGCCAGCCCGGAGCGTGGACGGTTGTTGCAAGTGAAAATGCGCCTAGCTGGCTAAATGCGCAAAGTACGCAGACCCCCAACTGGGCAGTTGTTGCCAATCAGCAAACATCTAGTTGGGGAGACATAAACAACCCACAAGCTTCAACATGGCAGTCAACAGCTAATAACCAGACGCCGGTGTGGACTGTTCCAAACAACAACCAACCAAATTCATGGAGTACACTGCCTGTAGAACAACCTTCTACATGGCAAGTTATTTCTGACACGCAAACCCCATCGTGGGATACTGACGATACATCTCAGCCACAGAGTTGGCAGACTATAGACACTTGAGGTTAACGCATGGCGCTCATTCTTAGGGACAGGGTTCGAGAAACTTCAACGACGTCGGGGACCGGCAGTTTTACGCTGGGCGGCGCTGTACTCGGGTTCCGTACGTTTGCGTCTGTCATGGCTGGGTTTGACACGACTTTTTACACCATCACTAACCCCGGTACGAATGAGTGGGAGGTCGGGGTTGGCACGTACATTCCGGCTAACGTGCTTTCTCGAACGCAAGTGTATGCGTCGTCTAATGGCGGGTCGTTGGTCAGCTTTAGTGCGGGGACCAAAGATGTATTTATGACTTATGCGGCTGCGCAAGCGGTGACACTTGCATACCTTGCTAGTTTTAGTACCGGTATTGTTAGGATCACAAACGGATTAGGTATAAGCACTCTTGACCCTGCATCAGGTATGTTGGCGTGGAACACATCAACAGACAATTTTCTCAGTAGAAGTATTGCTGCTGGGGACGGCATTACTGTTGGTAACGGAAATGGTGTTTCAGGCAATCCTACCGTTGTCAATACAGGTATCCGCGCTTTAAATCAGCGATCCAACACAGCCAATATTAGTCTGTGGTGGCACCGTACGTATTGGTACACGTACGGAGAGTTTTGGGGAGATTCGCCTTGGCTGAACAACACTAACCAAGGCACGTTTTTCTTTAAACAGCTTGGCGGGGGCTTTAACAATACCGACGTCCCGGATTTGTTTTACTGGGACAAAGACGAGCAGAACAGCGATGGCTCTAATTACGGTATTGGGTATCCTCGTTCTTCTACTGACAGAAACAATTTTCTTCGTCGTTATTACTGGCAGAACGGTCGGTGGTATCAGCGCGAAATGATTTACATGGGTGAGGCGAACTGGGTTAACAACCCTCGCGCAACTCGCGCCATGTCTGAGCTTGTGCTCGGGGCTAACTGGTTAGAAGGAGACGACACGCCTGATAAGGGCTACACGTACGCGTATTTGATCCCGTTTCAAGGAAACGCGTCTCAGGTCCCTACTGGCACCACTGTTACCGGTAACTTTCTTATTAGCGGCACAACTGCTGCGCCGACAATTTTGTCCCAAGCGGTTACTACAACTTCAGAAGTCCGTATTCACGTTAACGGACGGCGTTATGTTTTCACTGCGTGGACCGCAGACGGAGCCGTAAGCATTCGACAAACTGGTGGCGGATATGGCGAGTATTTCAACACCGTAACGTTTGGCGCTAATACTACGTTCTATTACAACTACTGGTGCGAAGGCGATATTATTGCTCGCACTTTTGTAAAAGTGTTCTTTAGTAGCACGGCGACTGCTAACTGGTCCTACGCTGCGCAGTCAGGAGACAAAGGCGACACTATTTGGCGAGCCTACATTCAGAACACAAACAGAGGAAACTACAACGGCGGTTTTTGGCGCGATGTTGATGGGTTCGTATTTACGTCTGCGCGTGTTGAAAGGTTGTGGTCCAGTAAGGCACTGGCTTTGCCGCTGACAACTAATGCGGTGGCACGTCCGTTTACTATTCAGTGTCGGTTCCGTGTCGACAACATAACAACACTCAACCAAAACGTGTTCTGGATTGCCAACACTGCGGCGGCTGCCAACGGAATCAAAGTTATGGTGAACGAGGGGTCGGTAGACCGCCGTTTGTCAATCACGCTGGCCACTACGGTGCCTGCGGCTATTATTACCTCCCTGAAGTGCTGGCAATTTAACGGCAACGGGGAATGGATCATTGTTACTTTTGTGTGGAATCCTCTTGATACCGCATTCCCCGGCCGTCTCTATGTCAATGGGGCCATGATGTTCAAGACCGCTTCGCAGCCTTTCAGTGCGTCTACGGCATGGTTCAATATAGGAGCAACTGCTGACGGCACTGCCAACGGTTTCGAAGGGCGGGTTGATTACTTGCAAGTTGTGCCGGAGTGCTGGGGCGCATACCTTCCACAAGGCACAGCGCTGATTGACGTCGATGCCGGTGATACCGGTTGGGTTAACGCGGGCAACAATGGCGGTCAAGACGTTCCGTTTTCTTGCCGCAATAACTTCGGCTTCCGTGGGTACTTGCGCGGTTCAAGCTGGGGCATCGGCGCAAACATTCGGTCCGACACTTACTGGGACGGCCCCATCGTGGGCTCTGCTGCGGATTCGTTTACGCTTACGGGCGATATTGTCAACGGAAGCGACACAGTTACGCTGTCTAAAACAACGGCTGGTTTTTCTAGAAACACAGGACGGTTTTTAGTTACCGCAGCAGGCATACCGACTACAACCCACGTCTATGCGTTCATCAGATATGGCGAAAAAACATTTACTCTGTATGACAGAAACGGTGCCCGCGCCGCTACTGCGACAACTAACGGGGTGACGCTTACGTTTGTGCGGTGTAACGGTTCTACAGGCAACGGCGGCTATTTACAGATGCCAGACAACGCAATATTTGTTGCGAAGTCTAATAACATATCAGGGGTATTTACTAACGAACTGGCGGGCGTTAACAGCGGCGCAACGACTGGTACTTGCGCTTTTCCTGATGTCACATTTACAGCAACGGCTGACGCAGGTATTAACGACTATTTTACTACTCAGAACTCAGCGGCCAATAACACGGCGGTACGCGCTATGCAAGCCGCTCTCGCTATAGGCCCCAAGCAGTACACGGCAACCGGCTCAGGCATAGCCACAACCAGTGCAACAATCGACAATGCCCGAGTTGTTGGTATTGCATGGGACGCGTTCGGTACAGGGCTACATCAAGTGTTCTTAAGCCGTAACCGCAACGCAGGTGTGGCAGGAGCAGCAACTATCACGCTGCGGTTTGTTCCCGGTCCTTCTAGCGGCTATAACGATTTTGATTTGCTTGGTGGTGATAACTCCCGCGATACGAGCAACGGCGAGACGGACGGGTATTCGTTTGATGACTGGTGGTTCTCTAGCCAGCGTGAGATGAAGACAATGATGGCTACCGCTGGTATCGGGCAATGGCGTTATACGCGAGTCTCACCGCCCGGTTGCGTTTATGACTCAGGGGTTTTCAAAGCAACCGCCACCACATTTGCGCGTAACATGTATCTGGGCTATGGCGCTCGGGGGTATTTGATCACGTACGGCACCACTGGTGACTATAACCAGTCCACGGTCAACCCAGTTGTAAGCGTTATTGCCAACGCTGCTTCTAACGGTATGAACTCGGATGGATTCAGCCTTACTGTTACGGTCGGTACGTTTTACCGCGTTCTGATTATGCCGTTTGGAACAACGATGGTAGGCGACTATGTTCAGTAGAGGATTACATGCCAGTTGAAACACAGCCTGTGGGAATGCCCACGTACGTCAAGCATGACGATATGTCTTTTATTTATTGTGGAGACAGACAGCATCCTGACGACCACGATGTTACGTCGTGGATGCACCCGCTTGATGGCGGGGTGTACACGTATGTGCCGGAAGAGCGTAACTGGACACCAAACCTGCCGGGCGAATGGGCCGTTGTCCGCGCTGAGAGAAATAAACGTATTGAGGCTGTACGCTGGCGCATCGATCGAGAGCGAGACAGAGTGGCGCTAAACTTGACAGACGACACTTTGCTTATGTCGCTGCTTAATTATGTTCAGGCGTTGCGGGACATTCCCCAGACGCAGACCGACCCGCTGAACATTGTGTGGCCAGACGAGCCGTCGTAGGAGTGAAAAAATTGATCCGCTGACTATTGTTGCTTGTTTCAAGGCGGCAACGACTGCGATAGACCTAGCCAAACAAGGGATTGCGTTCTACAAGGAAGTCAAGGCCACCGCAGGCGAAGTCGGCGATGTGCTGAAAGATTTGAAAGAGCAGTACCACAAACTCGTTGATCCGTCGCCCGAGCAGACGCGACAGTACAACGAAGAAATAAAGCGCGTCCAGACCGTTGCCAAGACGAATCCGATAGACGCACTGAACAACATCTGGGACTATCTTGGCACTTTTGTTGATGAGTACGACAAGCTGGCCAAGGCGTTTATAGAAGAGGAAGCCAACGCCAAGAAACTGTACAAAGGGAATGAGTCTTTAGCCCGTAGGGCGCTACGGCGAATACAAATAAGGACTCAGCTTGACGCAATGCTGGCCGAGGTACGCGAGATGATGGTGTACCAGACGCCGCCTGAATTGGGAGATGTGTGGACGCGCTTTGAAAAAATGTGGCAGCAGATCGTTCAAGAACAAAACGAGGCGCTTGCCGACGAGATGCGCAAGACACAGACTGTTGTATGGCGACGCAGAAGGGCGGTAAACCAGTTAAAAGCGCTGGCAACTTGGATTGGGGCAATCCTGTTCGTAGTGGGGTGGATGTGGGGCGTGTTTCTTCTGATAAGGACGAGTCACACATACCGTGGGTTATCGTGGTATGTCTGGCAGTAATGGCCTTGACTTTCGTAGTAGCAATACCTTTGCTTGGGATGGCTTATTTGGACATGCACAATGCTACTGAGGCTGCAATTCAAGAAATCCGAAAGATGCGTGAGTTGCGTATAAAACTTATGTTGGAAAACCAAAATAGGGGAGAATAATGCTTACACTTTTGTCAACACTTATTTCGTTCTTGATGGGTGGCTTGCCCAAGATTCTGGACTTCTTCCAAGACCGTGCGGACAAGTCCCACGAACTAACGCTCGCCAAAATGCAGACCGAACGGGAAATGCAGCTACTGGCCGCTGGCTATGCTGCGCAGCAAAAAATCGAGGAAATCAAACTCGAAGAAATCCGTACCGAGACTGCTTCACAAGAAAAGCAGTCCTTGATCCAAGCCCAGCAGGCTGAGATGCAGGCGATCTACGCGCACGACATGAGCCTGAACGAGGGTACGTCGCAGTGGATGAAAAACCTCCGGGCGGGTGTAAGGCCGATCATTACATTTGGTTTCTTCTTCCTGCTGGTCTTCGTTGACGTTGGCCTGTTTGCCTACGGATGGCACCGTGGTACTGACTTCAAAGAACTGGCGGAAATGCTGTGGGATTCCGAGACACAGGCGCTGTTTGCCTCAATCATTGCATTCCATTTTGGCGGTAGAGCCTTCGGGAAGTGATCATGCCTGTTAGCAAAAAAGCACTAGAAATGATCCGCCACCACGAGGGTGTGCGGACTAAACCATATCAATGTCCAGCCAAGCTTTGGACTATCGGGGTAGGGCATGTGATTGACCCAAACCACGGTAAGCTAAAGATCGAGGAAAGGGCAGGTTTGCCCTGCCCACCGGGCTGGAACCGCACGTTTACTATGGAGGAAGTGGATGCTATCCTTGCAAAAGACCTTGAGAGATTTGAGCGCGGAGTACTTAAATTTTGTCCTGCTGCTGGCACTCGTCAAGGCTGGCTCGACGCTCTGGTTAGCTTTAGCTTCAACGTAGGACTTGGTACGTTACAGCGCAGTACCCTACGGCAAAAATTTAATCGCGGGGACTACGCTGGCGCAGCAGAAGAGTTCTTGAAATACACCAAAGCCGGTGGCAAAGTACTTAAAGGCTTGGTAAACAGACGCAACGACGAGCGTGCACTATACCTTAGTTAAGGAACCAAAATGTCAACATACTCCCCCAACTTACGTATCGAACTTATAGCCAACGGCGATCAATCCGGTGTTTGGGGCGATACAACAAACACCAACCTTGGTACGTTAATCGAAGACGCTGTTGCCGGGTATGTAGCGGTTACGACTACAAGTGCGTCTCAAGCGCTGACCGCAGTTAACGGCGGAGCCGATCAGTCTCGCAACATGGTTATTAAACTGGATACGTCTCATGCAGGAGCGTATACCGTTTATATCCCCCCGGCTGAAAAATATTACGTAATCTATAACTCAAACTTAACTTACGCAGTTACCATTTCGGCGGCGACTGCGCTTAACGGCACCACACCAACTGGCGGCACTACAGTAACAATTCCCGCCGGGAAAACAATGCCGATTTTCTGCGACGCTAACAATGTGCGCGTAGCTTTAGATTATGCAAGCACCCTAGCACTTGGAACCCCTCTCCCCATAACTTCTGGCGGTACTGGGCAAGTTACAGCTAACGCTGCAATAAACGCACTACTTCCATCGCAGAGTGGAGCAAATGGTAAGGTGTTGTCGTCTGACGGGACTAACACTTCTTGGGCCTCAATAATCCCCACACAAACAAGTAATGCGGGGTCATTTCTAACCACGGATGGGACTAGCACTTCGTGGGCAGTGCCCGGAGTCAAAACAGTACTGTGCGCTACCACCGCTAACCTTACCAGCCTAGCCGGTACCACTACTATTGACGGTATAGCTGTTGTGGCTGGCAACCGGGTGCTGGTTAAAGATCAAACAACTGCGGCGAACAACGGTATATATGTAGTTGCTGCCGGGTCTTGGTCTAGGGCGGATGACGCGAGCACTGCCGCAGAGATTGCCGGTTCGTTTGTTAATGTTCAATCTGGTTCCGCTAACGGTGGTACTCAGTATGTAACTACGTTCAAATCTACCGACACGGTAGGCGTTACCGCGATGACATGGAATAGCGTGGTGTCTGGCACTATTACGTCTGGCGTAACATCTATTACTTTTGGTAGCACTGGACTTACCCCTTCAACCGCTACGTCTGGCGCGGTGTCTGTTAGCGGGACTCTTGCCGCAGCTAATGGGGGCACTGGGCAAACATCCTATGCAGTTGGCGATCTGCTATACGCGTCTGCCGCCACTACTATATCTAAACTATCGGATGTAGCTACAGGCAACGTATTAATTTCTGGTGGTGTAGGTGTAGCCCCTAGCTACGGCAAAGTTGGGCTGACTACCCACGTATCAGGTACGCTACCTGTTGCTAATGGCGGCACCGGCTTAACTTCGGCTACTACGGGCGACCTGCTTTACGCTTCTGGTTCAAATACTTGGGCATCTTTAGCTGACGTCGCTACAGGTAATGCGCTAATTTCTGGCGGAGTTGGTGTTGCTCCTAGCTGGGGTAAGATTGGGTTGTCCACCCATGTGTCGGGCAACTTACCTGTATCGAACTTGAACAGTGGCACCGGCGCATCAGCCACTACATTTTGGCGTGGCGATGGTACGTGGGCAACCCCGGCAGCCGGTACCGGCACGGTTACTTCTGTAGGTATGACAGTACCGGCGTTCCTAGCAGTATCGCCTTCGTCGATTACTACGTCTGGAACTTTTGCAGTTACGTTCTCTGGCACAGCGCTCCCAACTTCTAACGGTGGTACAGGAAGCACAGCAACAACTTTCTGTAACTTGACTACCAACGTTACTGGAGTCCTACCTATTGCTAATGGCGGCACGGGACTTTCTTCAGCCCCAACTAACGGCGTGTTAGATATTGGCAACAGTACTACAAGCGGCTTCACCCGCACTACTTTAACAGCAGGTACGGGCGTCACAATATCTAACGGGGCTGGGTCTATTAGCATCTCAATCCCGCAAGCGATAACGACGACTTCCGGGGTTCAATTTGGAGCACTTGGCGTAGGTACAGCAGCCAGCGCGACAAGCGGTGAGATTAGAGCTACTAACAACATCACTGCTTACTACTCATCGGATGCGCGGCTAAAAGAGAACGTCCAGCCAATATCCAATGCGTTGTACAAACTGTCGCAAATTCGCGGAGTTACTTTTGATTGGACGCAAGAAGAAATCGAACGCGGTGGCGGTGAGGACGGGTACTTTGTACGTAAGCATGATGTTGGTGTAATCGCCCAAGAAGTTGAAGTGGTTCTTCCTGAAGTTGTTGCCGAACGAGAAGACGGATTTAAAGCAGTCAAGTACGACCGTATAGTAGCGCTGCTTATTGAGGCAGTTAAAGAATTGCAGGCCGAAGTTGCTGAACTTAGGAGCCAAGTCAAATGACGATGAACAGCACTGGTCCGCTCAGTATGGGCGGCTCAACTGTCGGTCAGTCGATTAACCTTGAATTAGGGCAGTCGGCCACCGCTACGATCAGCCTGAATGACGCTAACGTACGCACATTGCTGCAAGTACCTAGTGGCGCAATCTCTATGAGTGCGGCATATGGCAAATCCAACAGGCCCACCGCTTCTCAAACATACAGCGCTAACACAACAGGCGCGACTATAAACGTTTCTGCACTTTCTGGGTATGTGGCAGGCAGCACAGACGTCACCATCACAGTCAACGCCGGTGTTTATGTGTATTCTACAGACACAGCAGTTTACGCTTTGACCATTACCGGCGGTACGACAGGTGACACCATCACTCTTGTGAACGACGGGTTCATTATGGGTATGGGGGGCCGTGGGTACCACAACACGCTTGCTGCTACTGCTGGTGGCCCCGCACTAAATATTTCCGGTATTGGTACGACAAGTATCACGATCAATAATCAAAACGGATATATTGGTGGCGGTGGTGGGGGCGGGAACGGCGGCGCTTCCTACAGTGCTGTTGGTCGTGGAGGTGGTGGGGCAGGCGGCGGTGCTGGCGGAAATAATGCAGCAGCCGCAGCTTCTCCGGGCGCTACAGGGGCGAATGGAACGAACCTAAATGCTAACAACTCTACCGGTGGTAATGGTGGCCGTATCATGCCCGGTACAGGCGGGGCAAGCGTAGCTGGCGGCCCCGGTGTTCGCAATTTTGGTCTTGGTGGGGGCGCTGGCGGTAGCGGTAGCACAGGCCAAGATGGTGGAAGCTTATATTGGGGAGGCGGAGGTGGTGGCTACGGCGCGGCAGGTGGTCGTCGGGGATCAGGCGCAACATCGTCAGGCACATCGGGTGCCGGGGGTTCTGCTGGAAACGCGGGCGGCGACGGTTCCCCCAATCCTAGTTCTACTACGTTGGCGGGCGGTAAAGCAATTAACACATCTACCAAGACAGTTACATGGGTTGGCGGTACAGCTAGTTCTGGCAGAGCGTATGGAGCCGTGGCATGACGACATACTACATAACCGACTATACGACTGATGAAACTGTATCAGTATCGGAAGAACAGTTGTTAGATACCCTCGCGCTGTTCAAAGCAAAGCTGCGACAAAAATGTGTCGAGTACTTTCCGATTGTAAAAATAGAACAGCATGGCGCGGATACCACTTGGTCACGTGTTTTTGATTTGTTAGAAACTACCGAAGGCGTTTACAGTGTGTTTAATTACTATACTGGAACGCACGAATCAGAAGGCACGGCAGCCGAGACGCTTTCTAAACGCGCTGTGTTGGTTGAAAGATATGTGGAAGAAGCGTACGACCCTCCTTATACAATAACCACTAAAGTGGAGGTGATGCCGTGACGGTAGAGGAAAACACGTTAGGTTATTTCGGAAACATCTGGGTACGCCAAAACATGCTGGCTAAAGCAGGTGACGTAACGCGTGGGCACAAACATCATTTTGATCACGTGTCTTTGTTGTGCACAGGAAAAGTGCGCGTAACGGTTGCTGGTCATCCACCTAAAGAATTCACTGCGCCGACTTTCATCGTCATAAAAAAAGAATACGAGCACCACTTTGAAGCACTAGAAGATCAGTCTGTTTGGTACTGTGTGTTTGCTTTGCGGGATATTGACGGTAACGTCACAGACATATACAGCGGCGACAACAGCCCTTATGGTTCAGCCGAGGGGGATTTTACTGTGCTGGAAAACACGTCTATCGAGGTACCAAAGTGAGCGTAGACAATCAGCGCCTTGCTTTTTTTGGAAACGTCTGGGTGCGCCAGAACGTACTGGCTAAAGCTGGCGATAAGCAGCAAGGCCATGCGCACAGTTTTGACCATGTGACTTTGTTAGCCAAAGGAAAGGTTAAAGTCACGGTTACTGGACATGAACCAAAAGAATTTACTGCGCCTACTTTCATAGTGATTAAGAAAGAGTTTGAACACGCGTTCCAAGCCCTAGAAGATGACACTTTGTGGTACTGTGTTTTTGCTATGAGAGATGTGGACGGGGAAGTAGTAGACGTCTATAGCCAAGAAAACAGCCCGTACGGGGTCGGGGGCGGTGGTGACATGAGTCGTCTTGCTACGGTCAGCATTCTTCCGTAAGGATTAAAAATGCCTTTACAGAAATTACTTTTTAAGCCCGGGGTAAATCGAGAGGGGACTACGCTCGCCAACGAAGGTGGTTGGTTTGAATGCGACAAAGTTCGTTTTCGTTCCGGTTTCCCAGAGAAAATCGGGGGATGGGCAGTACTTTCTTACAATAAGTATTTAGGCACAGCGCGGTCGTTGTGGAATTGGATAACGCTAAAGAGCTATAACTTACTAGGGGTAGGCACTAATCTTAAGTTTTATGTTGAGAACGGTGGCGTATATTACGACATCACTCCTTTGCGTATCTCCACGGGGCCATCAGCGCCGGTGCCTACTACGGCGGTTGCGTTTGCCGCTACAACAGGTTCGTATGAAATAACGGTAACCGATGCCGCCGCTGTTGGGTTTCAAACCGGGGACTACGTTACTTTTAGCGGAGCAACTGGCATCAACGCAGAGATTACCGCAGGGGTGCTAAACCAAGAATACGAGATTGTCTATAAAACCGCCACTACGTATACTATCTACGCTCGGGCCGCAGGGACATCTATAACTACTCCCGGGCCGTTTGTTACGTCTTTATCTACCGCTTCGGGTGGTGGCGCATCAGCTAGTGCCGCATATCAAATAGCCCCCGGCGAACCCGTGTATTCAATTGGTACTGGCTGGAGTACTGGTCCGTGGAGCCGAGGTGGATGGGGTTCTGGATACACCACAGGGATAGGGCAGCAGTTACGTTTGTGGAGCCAATCAAACTTTGGTGAGCGCCTACTGTTTTGCCCGCGTGGTGGACCTTTCTATGTTTGGGACCCCGGTTCGGCTGCGGTACCGGCATATGCAACTCGCGGTACAGTAGTATCCGGTACGTATGTGCCTAGCCTAATAAATAAAATTATGGTGTCTGACGCTAGTCGGATTACTATCGCTTTTGGTTGTAACGACCCGTCTGGCACGTATGCCACAACTGTGTTAGACCCGATGCAGATTCGGTGGTCAGACCAAGAGAGCTACACAAACTGGAACCCGGCGTCTTCTGTTGGAAGTCAAGCTGGTGACTACCGACTATCGCATGGCTCATTCATTATGAGCGCATTACAGACCCGCCAAGAAATTTTGGTGTGGACCGATTCCGCTATTTACTCCATGCAATACCTAGGAATTTCTGGCGGGGTGTACGGATTTACTTTGTTGGCCGACAACATATCTATAGCTAGTCCTAATTCTATGGTTACCGCAAACGGTATCACATACTGGATGGGTATAGATAAGTTCTATATGTACTCGGGCCGAGTTGAAACTCTACCTTCTACGTTGCGCCAATATGTGTTTAGCAATATAAACATGACCCAATCCGCGCAATTTTTTGCCGGGACTAACGAAGGGTACAGTGAAGTTTGGTGGTTCTATTGCTCAAAGAACAGCAATGTAATCGACCGCTACGTCATATTTAATTACCTAGACCACGTCTGGTATTACGGCACGTTAAACCGTACTGCTTGGCTGGATAGTGCACTAAGGCCATATCCGCAAGCGGCGTTAGGGGTGCAGCGCACTACTTTGGCGGCGGCTATAAATAGCACTGCTACGACTATTCCGGTGAACAGCGCACTTAGTTACCCTAACACCGGCGTTATACAAATCGACAGCGAGCTTATTGCGTACACAGGCGTAACCACTGCGTCGTTTACCGGGTGCGTTCGTGGGTACAACAACACCATTGCGGCGTCCCATGACATAAATTCTTATGTAACTGATACAAACACTAACTATGTTGTGTATCACGAAGCCGCAGTTGATAATGGCACAACTAACCCTCCAAGTCCGATATATTCTTACATCCAATCTTCAGACTTTGACATCGGTGAAGGGCATAACTACGGTTTTGTTTGGCAGATAGTGCCGGATATTACGTTTGACGGGTCTACTACTCCTGCGCCAAACTATCCCAACGTGGACTTTATTGTCCGCCCAAGACAGAACCCGGGGTCAAACTACGGCGTGGCGGATGAGCCGACAGTTACTTCTGCGCTATCGTACGCTACCCAACAAACGTATAACGTGCAGCAGTTTACTGAGATTGTGTACACACGAATCCGTGGCCGCCAGATGGCGTTCAAAGTGGACTGCAACTCGTTAGGTACCCAATGGCAGTTAGGTGCGCCACGAATTAACCTCAGAGCGGACGGACGGCGATGACCTCTTCAGTTGTTGTTACGAACGATACAAGCCTGTTAAAAACGGTAGCGCCCGCGTTGCCGGTCGCGCCGGTCGAGTACCAAAAGAATTACCACGACCAGCTAAACAGTATATTGCGCCTGTATTTTAATCAGGTTGATAAACTAATAAGTCAGCTTACGCTTATGACCTCTACAACCGGATCAATTCCAGTATCGTTTACCGATGGTTCGGTAGATGCGTTTAACCGTTTGCGGGTTAGTAATCCGTATACGCTGTTCGATAGTCAATCTCGATATACGAGTGACACAGCGTTTGACACAAGCACCACTTCAGGCGGCACCGCCACGTTTAACTCAAACCAAAGTTCCACTACGTTAAATGTAACATCCACTATAGGGTCGCAAGCAATCCGGCAAACGTTTAGGTATTTTCCGTATCAACCCGGCAAGAGTTTATTAATAATGTGCACTTTTGTGATGGGTGCCGGGGCTGCTGGAGTGGTAAAACGTGTGGGATATTTTGACGCAAACAACGGGATATATTTTGAGCAAGACGGCGCTACATTAAATATGGTGGTTCGTTCCAGTACTAGCGGAGCGCCTGTTAATACCGTTATCCCCCAAAGTGCATGGAACGGCGATAAAATGAATGGGGCGGGTCCGTCTGGCTACACCCTTGACCCTACTAAAACTCAAATTTTTTACGTTGACTTAGAATGGTTAGGTGTAGGTATTGTAAGGACCGGTTTTGTCGTTGATGGGCAGTACATTAACTGCCACACTTTTTATAACGCCAACTCCACCCTAACTACGGTCTATATGACCACAGCAGTACTTCCTGTACGGTATGAAATAACTAACAACGCCACGACCGCTAGTTCGTTAACTCAAATATGCGCCACTGTTATTTCTGAGGGCGGCTACGAACAAGTATCCCAACAATTCTGGGCTAGGATGGCGGGAACGTCTGGAACGTTAGGTAATATACCTACCAGCAATACTTTTGTCCCACTGGTAAGCATTAGATTAAATTCTAGCCGTCTTGGAGCAGTTGTACTCCCTGCACAGTTTGCGGTGTTCCCTATTACTTCGGCTAACTATGAAGTAGCTATTGTAAGAAACGTTGCCTTAACCGGCGCGTCATGGGTAACTGGCGTTTTTGCTGATGTTGATTACGATGTATCTGCTACCGCGTTTGGTACTCAGCCGACCGGTACGCAAATCTGCCAAGTTGATTACGTATCTGCTACGGCTCAGTCGTCCAGTAATATACTGACTAGCTTGGGGTACAAGTGGGACTTGCAGCTTGGAGTATCCCTCGCCGGGGTTAGTGACGTGCTCACGCTATGTGCTAGAACTATTGGGGCGTCCGGTACTGCTAATACTATGTATGGCTCGTTTGGTTTCTACGATCTATTGCTCTAACAGGGTTTGCTATGACTACTGAAGCCAACGCATTTTTTGAGGCGCACAAGGACGACCCTTTAGCGGTCAAGTTCTACGCGGCTGCCAACAATATTCCTGAAGACCAGTATAAGTCGTATCTCGCGCCCACTAAACTTGCGGGCGGGGGGTTGGTTAGTTTTGCCGCTGGGGGGAATACCGCCCCACAGTATAAAATTTCTAGCACCCCAATACAGTACCAATTACCTTCAATCTCGGACTACACTAACGCGGTTACGCAGTTAAAGAAAACAAACCTCAAACCAGAGCAGCGAGAATTTTACGAGATACTGAAATCTACGTCGCTATCGAACATAAAAAACTACTTTGACCGTGCGGCACAAGCTGCATACGACAAAGAAAAACCGCTAGAAATTATCCTAAACCGAGTCGCAAACGGTACGGCTAGTGCTGCGGAAGTCGCTAAAGCTAAACAACTCACCACCGAATTAAATAATTTTCGTCGGGAAACTACCAAGCCTTTGTGGGACCCCCTTGGGCATATCAAAGGCCAAGCTTGGTATAAACAAAACCCGGAACTAGCAGAAGTTTTTGACGCTGGTACAGCTACGTATCTTAGTGCACATAAAGATATGGGGGACTTAATAACTTCGTTCAATACTGTAACCAAAGGCTACGTCCCGCCAAAAAATAATCCGTCTAAGGAAATGTACGACAGGGTCGATCCTAGAACTGGGTTACCTATACTAAACCGTAACGGGTTAGATGCGGTATTTAACGCAAAAGGCACTACGTCATTAGACGCCCAAACGCTACGAGACAACTGGAACGTCTATGGGTGGAACACAAAATCCGATGCGTCTAGTGCTTTACATGGCCCAGCTATCTTTGGGTTGACTTATGGCCCACTTCCGTCTCAAGGTATGATGGGTAGCCCGGGGTACGGCATCCAAGGTAACTACGAGGCTGCGGCAAAGTCTCTTGGTATGGATTTGGAGCAGTACGCTAAACCGGCTCGCTGGGAAGCAACTCCAGTTTCTGGAGGGATGGGCGCGGCTACAAACACAACCCCAGTGTTAGGCCAAAACGCCACAATCTACACCGACCCTGATACAGGAGAACGGTACATTGCTCAGTACGACCCTGTCAAAAAGCAACCTGTATATCAGATTGACGGTGTCAAACTATACAACGACATCTACGATAAGACTAAAGACCTTTATTTAGTTGCTAACGCTACTCAAGGTTCTGGACACAACCAAAAAGCCAATCACTTGGCGATACTTTATCGTGGCGATGATGAAGGTAACCTCATCCCTATCGTAAACCCAGATACTGGGCAAGCGTATTCAAAATCATACAGCGCAGTTAGGAACGCAACAAGCACGTGGTACGGAGAGCTATTTAGCGATCTCGCTTCGTTTGCGGGTGACCTGTTGTCTATGCCGCCTGTCCAGATGGCGTTGTTATTCGCTTCACCCCCCGGCACTGGAGAGTTAGCTAAAGGGCTTCAAACCTTTGCCGCCGAACAGTTAGGTACGCAATTAAGTAAGGAAGCTGCTGCGGCTATTGCTAAAGGGCTTGTAAACTTTGGCACTAACTTAGTAGCTACTAAAGGAGACTTTGAGAAGTCATTGATTTCTGGCGCTACCGCCGGAGTGTTTAATTACTACACCCCTACAGTCGTTAACAATATTGTAGGTCTAGGCGATCCTGTACAAGGGGCTAAATTTGTAAAAGACTTAGCCATAGCCGGAGGAGTTACTCCGACCCAAGCGTACAGAATTATTGAAAACGCGGGCGTAACCGCCACAAAGAACGGTGATCCAAATCAATTTATTTCTCAGATTGCCGCGCAGTTTGCTGGGGCGGTTACTTCTAACAACGTAGCCAAATTTTTAGAAGGGCAAGACAAAAAGAGTATTAACTTCTTCTCAGGAGTAGCAGGAGACTTCGCTAATCTAAGCGCTTCTGCATTGGCTAACGGTATGAGTTTGGACGAAGCTTGGTCAAAATACGGAGCGGACATTATTGCCAACCGCGTCCAAAACTACGGCGAGAGTATGTTAGATGAACTTAAACCGTCAAAAGGCCCCGCGCTGCCGCTAGATCAAGTTAATGCGCTAAACCCTCCCGGCTCCGAACCGCTCAAAGACTTAGGCACGGGGACAGATGTAATAGATTTGGACATCCCAGAGGGGTACCATCTTGCTACAGATAAAGAGATAAAAGACAACAACCTAATAGCTAGTCGTCTACCTGACGGTACCCTTGCGTACATAATACAAGACGAAGTTGGCATAAACCCAGAAGACATCCCAGAAGACCCGTATGCAGGGGTAACCGAGGGGGAAATCGATGTAGACCCGGATTTGTTGGACCCGGATGTAGGGGTAATACGCCCTGAAGACATCCCAGAAGACCCGTATGCAGGGGTAACTGACGGAGAAATTACCGTAGACCCGGATTTGTTGGACCCGGATGTAGGGGTGATAAACCCGGAAGACATACCGGAAGACCCGAACGCAGGGGTAACTGAAGGGGAGATTGATGTTGACCCAGAGTTACTAGACCCAGACGTAGACACAATCAACCCGGAAGACATACCGGAAGACCCTAACGCAGGGGTAACCGATGGGGAAATTGATGTAAACGCCGATGACTTAGCAGGCCCGGGTGGTGTTACGGGTGGAGGAACTACAGGTGGCGGGACTACGGGCGGTGGAACTACAGGCGGCGGTGGGGTAAAACCTCCAATCGTTAAACCCCCTGTCGTACCGCCAAAACCTGCCCAAACGGGGTCTAACGCTATGGCGTTGCTGTCGTTGTTACAAGGACAACAACCGGCTCCTGCCCAGAATATAACTCCCCCTGAACTGGCGAAAATAGGGTATTTTTATGATATTGGTGGGGAGGATATATTTGCTCCCGCTCAGAGTAAAAATAAAGCACAAGAAGGTACGTTCAGGCAGTTGTACTCTACAGGCGGTACGGTAGACGATCTGTTAAGAATTCTAAGGGGTTAGTATGGATGATGAAGAGCTGAGTTACGATTTTAGAATTGATTCTGACCCCGTGTATACCTATGATTCTGGTAGCGGCGGCATAGCCGATTTAGATTTAGGCGACTACTACAACATCGGCGATCTTGGCGGCGACTACGGGTACGCCCCCGGTTTTGATTACCTCGACACTGAAGCTTTAAGCGGTGGCGCGGATACAGGCGACTCAAGTTGGTTTGACACCGAAGGATTTGATCTATCTGGGCTTGAGGACTTTGATTCAAGCACTACTTCCGAAATCCCTAACCTCGCCAAAGAAGGCGAAGCCGGATATGGGTGGAAGTACTACGACAACGGCACTGCCATATCTCCCGATGGTAAGTACTACCATAATGGGGCGTTAGTTTATGACCCCACTTCTAACAGAGGTACGTTAGCTAAACTGGGTAGCGCGGGTATTGACCTCCTAAAGAAAACGTTTACTGATGACAAAGGTAACGTTAATTGGAAGAAGGTAGTGGGTGCTGGTGCAGGGATGTTGTCCGCCGCTAAAAGTATGGGCTGGCTAGGAGATAAAAGTACTAGCAGCCAACCTCGCGGATACCAAGGCAAGATACCAACTTATCAAGCGGTACGTAGCCCAGTAGCTGGGGCGTTTGCGCCGACTAAAGCGGGTGACCCTAACCGCGTTTACTTCTCTGATCTTGTATACGCCACCCCTGACAAAGCTGCCGCAGCGCAAGCCGCTACACAGGCACAAGCTAAAGGTTTGGAGGCTCTAAACCCAAAGCCGGTAATGCCGGTAACTACAATGGCAACGGGTGGTTTGGCAAACTTAAAACAAGGTACGTATCTACGCGGCGGTACTGATGGTATGGCTGACAAACTACGTACCAAGATTGATGGCGGGCAGCCTGCTGCACTAAGCCACGGCGAGTTTGTTGTACCTGCGGACGTAGTGAGTCATCTGGGTAATGGCAACTCTGAAGCTGGCGCACAGCGGCTCTACGCCATGATGGACAAAGTACGCCAAGCCCGCACAGGCACTAAGAAGCAAGGCAAGCAAATTGACCCGAACAAATATATACCCGCGTGAGGTAAAACATGGCTAACGGTACAACTGGAAGCACTGGGACTACAAACCCCGGCGATTTAACTGGCTCCCTTACAGGGCAGGAATCATCCCTATCTAACTGGGTAGGCCCATACGTAACGGACATGCTGGCTAAAGGTCAAGCGCTGTCCAATACCCCATACCAAGGTTACGGCGGGTCGCTTACAGCAGGGCCATCGGAACTGCAAACTAAAGCTTTTTCTGGTCTAGCTGGGTTGACTGTACCTACTAACCAAATGGGCGGGTTTGACGCTACCCGTATCCAGCAGTTGATGAACCCGTATTTGATGGCTTCTTTGCAGCCCCAGATCAACGAGGCCAACCGCCAAGCCGAACTGATACGCGCTCAAAATGCTGGACGCCTTGCTCAAACTGGCGCGTTTGGTGGTTCACGCCAAGCTTTAATGGAGTCTGAGGCGCAGCGTAATTTGAACCAACAGATCGCTGATATTACTGGTAAAGGTTACGCCACAGCCTACGACAGAGCTGTAGAGCAGCAGAACCAAATAAACCAGTACGGCCTTGCGGCGTTACAGAAACAAGCTGATCTTGGAGCTACGCAACGTGCTATTGAGTCTGAAGATATTGCCGCACGTCGTAAAGAGTTCGAAGCCGCACGTGACGACCCCTTCAAGAAAGTACAGTACCAGCAGTCACTATTGCAGGGCTTGCCGGTTGCGACCCAGAACTACTCGTACCAACCGCCTAGCGCACTGACTGAATTGATGAACGCTGCTGGCGGCGCACAGAAACTATGGGATATGTTCTTTGGGCCAAAAACAACAACCCCTCCGGGCTAAGGAATTACTATGATCGATCCACGAGTTGAAGAGACTGTAGCCGCCTACAGAGGTAACCCTCAAGCACTTCAGCAGAAGTATGCTGTCAGCCAACAGCTAATAGACTTGCTCGCACTTCAAAAAATTAAGTCCGAGATGGACGCCAAAGATCGTGAGATGAAACTCCGAATGGCGCAGACAGGTAAAAGGCCGCCTATTGCACAACAACTTCAGCAAGAAGTTGTAGGTAGAACCAAGCAAGAAATACAACAGCAGCTTGCAGGCACCATGCAGCAAGAAGCTATAGAGAAACAAAAAGCTCTTCAGCAAGCGGTACAAACTCAAGAGCAAGGTGTGGCTGGCCTGCCTGCGCCCGGATTGATGCCCACTAAAGCTATGGCTGCGGGTGGCATTTTAGACTTCCCAGACTCGGCAGAGTACGAAAGAAACGAAGACCAAGGGGGTATGGCTGCTGGCGGCATCGTTGCGTTTGTTAAAGGCGGCAATAAAGGGATTGAAGACGAGGAGGCTGCTAAACGTAAGCGCTTAATTGATCGTCTGTTCCCGGCTGTAATCCAAGCCGAAAGTCGTGGTAAACATCTTGATACCAAAGGCAACGTACTAACCTCCAAAAAAGGCGCACAGGGCGCGGCTCAAGTTATGCCTAAAACTTCGCGTGACCCGGGCTTTGGCGTACGTCCGGCACGTGATAATAGCCCAGAAGAAAACGAGCGCGTCGGTAAAGAGTACCTTGATGCGATGTTACGTAAGTACAAAGATGTTGACCTAGCCTTGGCTGCCTACAACTGGGGGCCGGGTAACGTGAACAAGTGGCTCGCTGCTGGCGGCGACCGCACCAAGCTTCCTGCTGAAACCCGTGCGTATATTCCACGGGTTAAAACGTATATGGCACAGCAAGAGAAGGGTCTTGGTGAGAAGTTAGCAGAAGGCATTACGTCTTTGTTCCCGTCGGCTTACGCTGGCGATAAAAACGGCTTACAGCAACTACCTCCCTTGGATACGGGTAGAGGAGCAAAACTAAAAGCTCCGGCTCCGGTGGAAGAGGAAGCCGTGTATAGCCCAGAAGGTGTGTACATGTATGGCCCTGAACCTAAACCGTACCAGCGTACAGTTAAAAAAGGTCAGCCATACGAACCTAACCCTATACTAGACGTATTGCAGGGTAAACCTAAACTAGAAACTCCTGTACCGCCTAAATCCATGCCTTACCCGGAACCGGGCGTTGCTAACGACCAACGAAAATCAATGCCGTATCCTGAAGGTATGGTGGGGCGTGAAGTAGATCCGACAGCAGGTCAGCCTGTTACTGAGGAGTCTGTTCGTGCGATGGCGGTACCTCCTGCGCCCCCTGCACCTGAAGCCCCTCCTGTACCGGCTCCGGCTCCTACCCCAGTGGGAGGTATTACCTCGGTTGTACCTAGAGAATATAAAACTCTTGCCGCACAGCAAAACAAAGTTCTTGGGCAGCGGCTAGGTGTTGACCCAGAAGAGATGGCCCGCCAGCGTGGTATTGAGTACTACCAACAAGTAGGCGTACCTACTGAACGGAATGCTGCGGACGCCGCCAAACGCCTTGCTGGACTTGAGGCACTCGACGCTGAACGGGCTAAACGTGAGCGTGAGAACGAAACCATAGAAGCTTTGTTGGGCGCTAGAGGTAGTTCGTGGCAACAAGCTCTTGGTTCTGCTGGTAGCGCTGGACTTGCGGCTGAACGTCGTAATGCTGATGTTTTGCGCCAACGTCTGATCGAAGCTAACAAAGCTAAGGACGAACTAGCCAATATTGGTTTGGACGTTAAGAAAGGCACATACGGCGCACAAACTGGCGCACGTAAAGAGTATGAAGGACAGCAAGAGAAAGCCCTAACTGAAGCTGGATTGGCGCTAGGCCGTGGTATGTCCGCAGAGACTGCGCGACTGACTAACGACGCTACTATACGCTCTAACGAGATGCTTCGTGACGCACAACTGGCGGCTACTAAAGTCCAGAATGAAGGGCTGCGCCAAGCACGGCTGGAGGCTGCAAGAGCACAAACTTTACGTGCAGTCATAACCCCATTGCAGACAGCGTTAGCTAAGATGCAAGCAGATTACAACACTCTAAGTGGTGGTAAGTTAACTCCGCAGCAGACGGCAGACATAAAAGCACTGGAAAAAACAATTGAGCTTAAGAACATGGAGATCAATGACCGCTTTGAAAAATTAATGATTGGCGGCGACGGTGCAGACGTAAGTGGGTTTAAAGTAGAACGAGTTAAATAAGAGGCGCTCATGGCGGTCTATCAGATCACTGCCCCCGATGGTGCGGTATACCGAATCACCGGGCCTGAAAACGCTCGTCAAGAAGACCTGATCCGGGCGGTACAAAAACAAACCCAGCAAGATAGGTACGCCAAGATACAAGCAGAAATAGCTGCTTTGCGTCAGCCCATACCAGAACCGCCCAAAGAACCTACCGTTGGTGGGCAAGTCAAAGAAGCTTTTAAAGGTATCATCCCCGGCGCGGCGGGTTTGGTAGAAACTGCGGGTGCAGGTATTGCCGCGTTGCTGCCTGAAGATTTAGAAAAAGCTGCCCGCTCTAAACTACATGACATAGTCAAGTCGGTGTCTGATCCGTTTGCCCCTGAAGCTGGGTACGAAGACACGATAGGCCGCAACATTGGTCAGGGACTTGGCTCAACCATCCCGTTCTTCATGCTTGGTGCGCTCGGCCCTGCGGCTAGGCTTGCCTCCGTTGGTGTGGCAGGTGCAGCGGGTGCAGGTGAAGCTAGACAAGCTGCGGAAGCTAAAGGTGTTTTTGGGGAAGAACGTGGTCTTGCTACGGCGCTGGGTATTGCGCCCGGTCTGATAGACGTTGTTGCTCCTGAACTTCGGGTAGCAGGTAACTTCATTAAACGCGCTCTAGTTAAAGGTGGCGTTGAAGGTGCTACGGAAGCCGCGCAAAGGGTTGCGCAAAACCTTATCGCTAAAGGTATATACGACCCAAGTCAGCCTATCCTTGCCGGGTCTGGCGAAGAAGGCGCGTACGGTGCTGGCGTTGGTGCGTTGGCGAGCTTGTTGGTTGATGCTGCGATTGGTCGGCGTGGTAGGTATGGACGTGGTACTACCGGAGGACAAGAACCAGTAGGTGAACAACCTCCACCGGCGGGCCTGCCGCCTACCGCAACACAGGGTGACTTGTTCCCAAGTGAATTACGCGCTGCTGAAACGGCAGCTATGCCCCCTGCGCCGCCCCCTGTTGGTACACAGGGTGAGTTGTTTACACAAGAGCAGGCTCCTGTACCAGAAATAAAAACCGAACAATACGGACAGCCCGGACAGGGCGACTTGTTTGCTACGCCCCCTGCGGAAGAAACCCGCACGATGCAGCAACCCGATCTAGTCGATCAAGCAGAAACAGCGCAGATCGAAGAGATGATGCGGACGGAAAAGATCGCCCCCGAAGTTGCGGCTAAAAACGAAGCGGAACTCCAGAGGGTACGTGAGGCCAATGCGGCTAAACAAGAGCAGGAGCGCCTCAAATTTGAATCTGACCTAGCCGAACTAGATGGTAGGTTGAAGGCTTCTGAGGTTAAGACTGCTGAAGAAAAGCGTCTTGCCCTGTTGTTGCCGATCATAGAAGACGCCCAAATTAAAAACATCCCCGGCGAATTCAAAGGAGCGCTTCTTAAAGCTGGATACCCAAACACACAATTTACTGAGCGTGAACGCAATCTGATACAACGTGCATACGATGTACGTAAAGCCGAACCTGAAGCCCCGGAGGTAGAGCCTTCCGCTCCGTCAACTGAGACTGAGGCCCAGCTTCAAGGCGAGGTCAAGGAGAAACAAGCTAAGGTACGTCAGCCAGAGCAGCTACAACTGCCCGGAGTACCTAAACCTAAAGTTCCTGCTGCGGTCGAAGAACAACCAGAAGCCCCCGCACCGCTTGCGCAAAAGCACTTTGACATCTTAGGAATTACTAAAGCCGCGCCGCTGCGGCAGAGGCTAGAAGGTAAAGACTTCAGCGTGGCTGCGGATCGTGAACTTATCCGGCAGGAATTCCAGCAGTACATGGAGAATCCAAGAATTGCTGCGGGTACACGTACTAAGCTACAAAATCTATTAGCTTCTCCCTTGTTCCGCACACAGGGTGAGATGTTTGGCCCTAAAGGTGGAGTGCTTAAACAGGAGACTAAAAATGTTCCAACTACCAAACCTAAGCCTACCCCAACTGGAACTAGCACTGCTGATACTGGAACAGGAGTTCCCGGAGGTACCGAAGGAACTACAACACCTCCAAGTGATGGAGTGGGCGGCGCTGGAGATGTTACTACACAGCCTAAAACTGGAAAAGGAAAGAAGCTTGCTGCACTGAAAGAAGAGAAAAAAGAATCTAAACCTTCCAAACCAAAAGAAACCAAGCCAACGGAGAAGAAAGAAGAGAAGCCAAAGGCAGCTAAGAACCCTATGCAAAAACTAGCCACCTACGCCTATATGGCAGTGGCTGGTGAGGACAAAGCCAAAGCTATCGACTTCCTTGCTGCCGATATATACAACGCTTCGTACCCACAGAAAAATGCGGCAGCCGAACTACGCCGTATAACGAGCGACCTTTTAGCTGGCAAAATGTTTGAAAAGGTCAAATTCGGTACTGAAGGCGACTTTGCCCCCGGTACTGGCGGTAAGTTTGGTAAGGCGTTCTACGAGTCATTAAGTGAAGCTGACCAAGCGGCGCTGATCAAACGTCTTGAGCATTACTTTGTTACTACTGAATCTAAAGCTGCGGTTGCGCTTGCTAAGTTTAACAAGCAACAAAACATAGCTCGCGCAGAAAAAGAGTCTGTTGAGCCGCCTGATGAATTTGATCTACTTGTTAGTGCTGAATTAACTCGCCAACTGCACCCTGCTGCGGTTGACGCGCTACGCGCCGGTAATGTACTTGAAGCTCTACGTATTATCGCTAACCAGAATCTAGGCCGTGCGTCTACTGTTGCAGATAAGTTGGCAGGTGTAATCGGTAAGACTAAAGTTAAGTTCGTTAAGAACTTAAAGAATGAATCTGGTCAGTCTGTTGCGGGTATGTATGATCCTAAGACAAACACGATTAGTTTAAGCGAAAGCACTGGCCTCAATGTGCATACGTTCTTGCATGAGGCAGTCCACGCAGCTACGTCAAACACACTCGCAAACAAGTCACATCCTGTTACCAAGCAACTAACCCAACTTTATAATGATGTTAAGGGTTGGCTTGATACTGCATACGGTGCAACATCTTTGGATGAGTTTGTATCTGAGGCTATGTCGAACCCTGAGTTCCAAGCCAAACTGCAAGCTATCAATCCTAAAGGCGACAAGATCACTGCATGGCAGCGGTTTGTAAATACGATTGGTAACTTCCTGCGTCGCATGGTCGGCATGGATACCAAACCATTAGGTTCGGCATTAGATGCTACAGACGATTTAGTTATTTCTATATTGGCTCCGGCTCCTGATAGGCGTAACGCTGGTGCGTTGTACATGGCATCTGTTACAGGTAACAGCGGGCAAGTGTTTAAGAACCTAGACGCGGCGTACTTGAACTCCCCCCGCCTACAAGAGAACATAGACGGTATCCATGAGTTCTTGACCGGAAAAGTATCTGATAAAGTAAAAGATATTGTGCGTTCTGCACTACCTTTGCACGCGCTCGTTGACGTAGCTAAGACCTATATACCAAAAGCCCCACTGGTAGATCGCTTAGTGTCTGAACGTGCGGGAAGCGAAAGCTTACGTAATCAGTCTATTGAACCGATTCTGGCTAAAGTTGAGACATGGGCTACCAAAAACCCCGGCAAGCTCGATGCGTTTAACGCCACTGTCTACGATAGTACGCTGGCACAAGTTGACCCAACCAAGCCAAGAGACGCGTACAAAGAACCAGAACAGCAAAAAGAGTGGGATGCAATGCAAGCCAACCTCAAGGCTATTGGCCCTGACGGTGTAGCGCTGTATAAGACTATGCGGGACACGTACAAGAAGTTGTACGATGAGATTGTACGTATTGTTAATGCTCGTATTGATGCCACTACTGAAGACAAAGAACGCGCAAAAGCTGTCAAGACCGAAATCTATAGCCGCTTGGCGGAACGGGGTGGACTCGATCCATACTTCCCGCTGACCCGTGAAGGTCAGTACTGGCTGTCGTACCACGCCAAGAACCCACGTACTAATACGATGGAACTGTATGTGGAGGCGTTTGAAACCAAGCGCGGGCGTGAGCGGGCAATAAAAGAGTACGAAGCTGCTGGCGCTACGAACGTCCAGAAGTTTGCTAACCTATCCAGCATTAACTACCGTAATGCCCCGCCCACGTCGTTTATCAACGGCGTACTGAAAACGCTAGAAGCCAACAAGGTAAACGCGGACGTAACCGAAGAAGTTATGCGGTTCTTCTTGTCTACGCTGCCAGAGACTTCATTCGCTAAAGCTTTCCAAGCACGTAAAGGTACGTTGGGCTTTAAGGAAGATGCGGTTCGTGCGCTGCGCCAGAAGACTATTAGCATCTCTCGCCAGCTTGCCAACATGGAGTATGGTGCGAAGTTATCGCAACTCCGTGACGATATAGAGAAAGAGTTTAGAGCCGCCGGTCAGCCTGAAGATGCCAAGCCATACGTTGATGCGCTAAACGAACACATTCAGTTTGCTATCAGCCCACAGATTCCTAAGTGGTCAAAGATTGCTAGGTCGTTCGGTTTTAATATGACGTTGGGCTTTAACGTATCGTCAGCCGTAGTCAACGTGGCACAAGTACCGTTGATCGTAGCTCCTTATCTTGGTGGTAAGTACGGTACGGTAGCTGCAACAAAAGCTCTTGCTAACGCTACACGTATTTATACTCAGAGTGGGTTCCAGCGTGACGTTAAAACGTTTGTACCTGTAGATGGTAAAGAGAAGACCACCGTCAACGCCGCCCCTTCTTTGGATAACTATAACTTCGATGCCAAAGATACACCTGAAGATGTTAAACGTTTGAAAGTTTTGTCGGACGTCGCAGGCAGACTTGGGCAGCTTAACCGCTCACAACTTTACGATACGTTAGAAGTTACTGATTCAAAAAGCAGTATGTTGGATCGGATCAACGCCGCGTCTGGCTTTGTCTTCCATCACGGCGAACGTATGAACCGCCAGATCACAATGATCGCGGCATACAACCTAGAGCTGGACAAGATGAAAGCAGGTGGCCGTAAGATAGACGAAGCGGCTATGATTGAAGCGGCTGAGAATGCCGTGTACATGACTGAAATGACTAATGGCGGTACATCTGCCGCTGCTGCCCCCCGGATTGCACAAAGCGGTTTAGGCGCAGTTATGTTCATGTTCAAACGCTACGGCGCGTCCATGTACTACTTGTTGTTCAAGACTGCTAGGGATGCTCTCCGTGGTGCCGACGGTCAAACCCGCGCAGCGGCTATGCGGCAGATCGCAGGCATATATGGTTCGGCTGCATTGTTTGCTGGTGCACGTGGCCTGCCAATGTTCGGCATGGTAGCCATGCTATACAACATGTTTAAGGATGATGACGAAGATGACTTCGACACAGCCACCCGTAAGTTCTTGGGTGAGGGTGTGTACAGCGGGGCAATCAACGCCACCACTGGGCTAGATATTGCATCTCGTATTGGCTTGAGTGACTTGATCTTCCGTGACCAGAAATACTCTGAGTCTACTTCCGTTGTTGCCTCGTTAGCCGAGACGATGGGCGGCCCGGTTTTCGGTGTAGCCAGCCGCATGGAAAGAGGTTTGAAACTTATTTCCGAAGGGCATACCGAGCGCGGTATTGAGGCTATGCTGCCCTCGGCCATCGCCAATATACTAAAAGCCCACCGTTACGCCACTGAAGGTACAACTACCTTGCGGGGTGACCCTATTACTGGGGACGTAGGGGCTTGGAACGTATTCGCGCAAGCGTTCGGTTTTGCCCCCGCAGAGTACACTCGCCAGCTTGAAATCAACGCGACCGAGAAAGGTTTAGACAAGTCGGTTAACGAGAAGAAGACTAAGCTGCTCCGACAGTTCTATGTGGCAACACGTTTTGGCGATACCTCCAAAGCACAGGAGGCCCTCCAAGATTTGATGAAGCTACAGAAGAAACACCCCGGACTTGGGATTGACGCCGACACGATTATCACTTCGATGCGGCAACACGCTAAGACGTCCGCTACCATGTACCACGGGATTACGTTAAGTAAAGGTATGCGGAGTGAGTTGCTACAGAACGCTCGTGAGTTCGATGAAGGCTACGGCGACATCTACGAGGACGTTATCAACCCGTTTGATGAGGACTAAAAAAACCCCGGCTCTAGGCCGGGGAAACTCCTCGGGGTGAGGAGAAGCGAGAGACGGCCACGCCGTCGATTTGATCCTATCATAGAACTCGCCAGAACCGCATACCCAACTTCCCCGATTCAATCCGCTCCCATCCAACAACCCTGAACCCACGCCGCTCGGCCTCTTTTGTCATCTGCTTACGCAGCTTGGTCAGGTTTATTGCTGGAATGAAAACTGATCCTCCGATAACAAGGTCGTGCCATGCCACGAAGATAGGAACTCCATCAGGTTGGATCGGCGACATTTATAACCGGTAGTTCGTCATCACTAAACTCAGTGCAGTCCAGAACCCAGACGTCGGCGGAGGGCAAGTTCATGTTGGTACCTTTACCCATACGTATCTTTTTAGACACCGCCTTAGTCTTACCTTCCTTCAGCCCATTTACTAGCGCCGAATAGTTGTGTTGGTTACGAACACACCACTGCTTTAATGGTTTTGGCAGGATGTACATTTTCTTAACGTCGTACTCATATCGGGCGACCAGCGTCATCCTCGGCGTAGCGTCTGGAACAATAAGATGTTCTAGCGCATCTGCGTTGGAACCACGGGCGTCGTCAGTGCTACGTATACGCAATACGTTGTTATAGTTCTCGGACAAAAAGCTGGCTAGGAGGTCTTCGACCGTGCCGCTCATTTGCTCAATCTCGCCCTTCGCCGTGATCAACATTTCAATGACCCATGCCACAAGCGCGGGGATGTCGAAGTTAACCAAGCCGACTCGTTTGGCGATAATCGATCCTGTAATACTCGATGCTGCCTGAACTGACCAGAACCGGTGTGGTTGGGACAGCCCTGCTGCAATGTCAATACGTCTTTGCGTGTCTTTAAATAGCTCCTGAACTTCAGATAAGTTTTCGATCACATACCGCATGTACGGCATACACGCGTGACCGTAATGCTGAGTGATTGCCACGCTCAGGTCGTCCGTTTCTGCTTTGGAATCAAACTTATGCGGCTCAACCCGGTACTCAAGTACACGCCCTGCTTCTGCTTTCGGTACTGCTTTGTACAAGCTGACACGCTCTAGCAAGCTGGTGTTCCCTGTGCTGACCGCGTTTGTGTGCCACGGCGCTCCACGGAATCTTTCTTTATTACCCTCACCAGATAGTCGGTTACGCTGCAAGCCGCCAGTGATCTGATACATCATATCGCTTGCGTCTTTAGGCTCGATGTTGGTTAACTCGTCGAACACGGCAAAGACGTTCTTCAACATCTCAAGGCGGTTCATCTTAGAGTTAGGGGTATCTCGCTCCTGCATGATCAGTTGATCAGGGTTCCCCCAGATACCAAGTGCTGCTTTCGATGCGGTGGTTTTACCCACACCTGTATCTTTACTGTACATGTGAAACAGGCTTGCATTGACCGGGGTGAACGCTACCAGCGGCGATCCAAAACTCAACCCAATAACGTATTGATGAAGCTCCATTTTGGGACGGTTATAGAACTCCATGATCCCTCGCCACCCTTCAATAGTCCCTTTACTTTCAAACGCCGGGAACAATGTAGCCGTGGATTTTGACGGTGGGTTTATGTCCACGCGGTCGCCACGAATGTCTTTTTCACCTACTATGAATGCAACTTTACGATCATCTGTCCAACCAAATTGACGGTGTGCTATATCTGCGGATGTCGTAGCTTGCAGCTTATTCACCCATGAATTTGTATACGACATAAGTTCTCCCATATCCAACACCGCAACCCCTTTAGGGGCGACACTCTTTCTAAACTCATCTTTAGATAGCAAGTTAACCAATGGCACCGTAAATTCTCTTACGCCATCTTTGGGTAGATGCAGCCGCATAACAACTGACTCTCCAACATCCGGGTCGTTCAAGCGCCGAGTGATGTACATATCATTGTGGTACACGGCCACTTCGATAGGATCACCCTCTTTATCTTTGGCTTTCTTAAACACTCCCCCCGCCTTGCCACGGAAGTAAGGGGCTGGATACTGTGGTATTACGTAAGTCTGTAGCGGTATCTCAGTGTTTATTTCTGGGCGATCTTGAACAATGTTGTCTTCTTCGCTTGCTTCTTGAACCTCACGTCCGAGCACAATCGGACTACCAAACTTGCCTTTAAACGGACAATTGCCGCACACCCCGGGGTTATACTCATCGAACGTTGTGCACCGGTATGGCCCTTTGATTGGTGCTACACGCTTCTCAGTTATTGTTGGATCGTAGTCAGGATGCCCCGACGATATTTTATGTATTGCCTTCTCACCATCTGTACAGAACTTGGCTACCGATAATGCAGCGATCCATAGTGGGTAGCTAATCTTGTCTCGATTAGTGTACGCGTACCCCAACTGTGCGCAGCCTTTACCCGCTGCGGTCTTCTGCATAATCAGCTTGAACGAATTACTATAGCTACCTGCTAACGCATTGGTAACGTCATCCATTACGTTCGGTACATACTTACCGCCGCTTACGGTAATATCTTCGAAGCACTCAGCGAACTTCTCCAAAGATACGGAGGGAGCAAATTCCCCTAATACATCTACGTTTGACGGCGGCGTGTCTTTGTAATTCAGCGTACCCGGCACACGCAATATACGTGCTGCGTCCGACGGAACTGCGGGGTCAACTATTAAGTTGTTTAGCTTACATGCTTCCTTAAGTTTCTCCGCTATAGGTAACCAATCATCTACCGATATAACTTCGGTCAACGCCCAGTACGCATGAATACCCCTACCGGAATTGACCAGTGTGGGTTTAGGTAAGGACATTACTTTGCAAAATTTGCGTAGTTCGGCGAGTCCTGTCGCTTGGTCTATGTACCCTTCGATCCTACCGTATTGATTCGGTACAGCCTTTGTCGGGCCGCAATCGATGTCCAGATAGAACGCTTTCTTGTGTTTTACATTAGCAGCCTTACTCGATTTATCAGTTTCGAACGTGGCGGTTGAGAAGTACGCATTTAACCCATTCTCCGATATTTCTTTTGCCCGTTCATACGCTTCCTCGATAGACGAATGCAACTTCCGCACTGTTTCCTCAGTCTCAAGATTGATACTGATAGTGCAGTAGTAACCTTCATCACTCAGGACTGACTTTAAGAATTCTATTGTTTGCATGTCCGTCCAGAGAAAGAAAAGGTGGGGTACTCGCTGCGTCTGCCTTGATCACAGACCGTGTTAATCAAATTGGCAGCATCCGCTTTCCCCCATGAAGATTAGTCGTCCCAGTTATCGACCAGATTCGCCAACTCAGGTGCTGGCTCGGCTGACTTTTTGGATGCAGCTTTCTTCGGCTCTTCAACTTTCTCTGCTTCGGCTTTAGCCTTAGTCTCGACTTTCGGCTTCTGTTCGAACTCTTCGTCCGCGCCCTCTTCTTTAGCTTTAGGTGGCGCGACGATAAACGACACAGCTTTTTCAGCTTCGGGGGAGTCTTTTACATCCTTGACTGCTTCAAACTCTTCTTCAGTAATGGGACGTACTGGCTTGAAGAACAGCTTAGGTGTCGGGCTATTGATGTCGAAACGCATCTCAGTAACCACGCCGACCACTGGTGTGTTGTGCGCTTTCAAGTGACGACCATAAGCTTGCAACGGCAGCTTGCCTTTCTCGCCTTCACCAAACACCGACGTAGCAGGCAGGATAACCTGTGCGACTTTACGACGATCTGTCTCACCTTCTACCAACACAGCAATACGCTGCTGGTAACGACAGGCTCGCCCTTCGCCTTGACCCGAACCCTTGATGTTTTGCTTGCAGTCCATGCAGCGGTTAGCTTGCTTTTGTTCCGCAGGTACGACATCAGCGGGGGTCTGGTTGTTCACAGACCAGCATGTTGGCGAAGCGTTTTGACCTTCAACGTATGCGCCCTCGTAATATGAACGGTACACATTCGGTGCGGCTTTGACGATAATCACATTCATCGCACGTTCTTCGCTGACGCGTACTTCTTTGTTACCCACCATCTCGCGGAATGCGCCGCCTTTGATAGAGATACGGTACTGACCAAGATCATCACCGCCGCCAGCAATTGCGTTCGTGCTATCGTCTTGCAGTTCCTTCAGGTAGGCAGGAACACCGCCTTTAAACAGAGCTATATCACTCATCTTCGCTTCTCCTAGATGTCTTCATCGGGGTTAAAATCCAACTCTAATTGATTAGGGTTGGCTACTACTGCTACTTTCGGTTCAGGTTGCGGTGCTTCGTTGCGCAACGCTGCCTCGATCTCAGGAAGCCTGAAGCGGTATGTGTTACCCAACTTCAGGTATGTACTTGGAGGGATGCTGCCCCCTCGTATCCAGCCTCTGACGGTCGATACCGACACGTTAAAGTACTTCGCTACTTCGCTTATTGTTACGTAGTGTTGTTCCATTATTTCTTCCTCACCGTAATTTGATATTCGCTGTCAATGTTCAAGCCGGGTGGCAACTTATCCGGGTTTTGTTCTATCCATGCTTGGATGTTCCCTTGATGCAGCCGCTTCTCATACACTTCAGGAATTTTGTGCTCCAACACAAACTGCCCCATCGCTTCCCAGTTGTTAGTCCAGTACCTTCGTTTGATAGTGCGGTAGAACAAACCAGATTCGGTACGAACGCTTTCTAAGTTTTGTTCTTTGCAATAGTCAAGCAGGGCACGTTTGACTTGTTCAATTTGGGCGTCGATTTCTTCCAGCTTCTTGTCGTACTCCGCAGCGATCTCGTTCTTCGCATTGCGCATCTTCAGATACACACGAACTAATTTTTCTACGGGTACGGTAGGCTTCTCACTTTCCATCTCGCTTCTCCCTATTGTTGGGCTTTGTAATTTAGTGCCGCCTATTACTTTAGTCAAGCAATTCTTTGTAAAGGTCTACAATCTTTGTGTGAATATCAATTTTACTATCTAACATTTTGTAAATATATTTTTCTGCATTAGAACCTTGCAGACGAATAACGACTGATGGGTGTCGTTGACCCGGCCTATGCACTCGCGCATTAGCTTGTGCATACGTCTCTAGCGAACTCGTCGGCCCCCACCAAACAACTGTGTCCGCAGCGGTTAACGTGACACCATGCGCAGCGGACTGTGGTTGTATTACGAGGACTCTCGGTTCCGGTGTATCTTGGAATCGTTTGAAGATGTCGGTGCGTTTTGCTGCTGAAACATCGCCGCGAATTATCTCTGCGCTGATACCATCTTCGATAAGCTTGGCAGTGATTAAATCAATAGCGTGTTTGAATGGTACGAACACAAGGACTTTGTTGTTCGCCTCTTCGATGACTTCCTTCAGCACAGCGTAACGGTTTTTGATGTCGAACTCAATAGTTTCTTTATTGTCCGAGTACACCGCCCCGCAAGATATTTGCAGTAGCTTATTGAGGTTGACCGCAGCATTCACAGCAGTTATTTCTTCTCCTGCCGCTTCCATAGTCATGCGGTTCTTCATCAACGCATAGTACTTTTGTTGCTGTTTAGTTAGCTGCACTTCTCGGTTGACATAGGTCATCTCAGGCAGGTCAAGGCACTCGTCTTTGGTGAACCTGATAGCAGGTTGTAAAGCATTGAACACTGTCTGCAATGCTGTCGGCTTTGGAATCCATCTAAACTGCCCGACCTTGTACATCACCATATCTTTAAACGCTGTAGCAAATCGCGGTACGCCGCTGGGGTTAACCAGCTTGGCTAGGCCATACGCATCTACTGGCGACTGTGCAGCAGGTGTACCTGTCAACATCCACAACCATGTGTCTGGCTTGACTAGGCGGTTCAATGTCTTCCAGCGCACTGTCTGGGAGTTCTTGTAGGCGTTAGCTTCATCGACCACGATAAGGTCAAAGCCACCTTCCGCAATCGCATCGGACACGATCTCAACGCCATCGTAGTTAATGATGACGAACTCAGACGTACCATTGATTATTTCTCGGCGTTTTTCCGCCGCGCCGTAGGCGATGTCCACTGAACGGTGCATGGCAAAATTAAACAGATCGGCACGCCATGCAGAGTCCATGATAGACAAAGGACAGATAACTAATACGCGCCTAACTTTCTTCTGTTTCATCAAGTAATCCGCAGCCCATATCACGCTACCGGTTTTACCTGTGCCTTGCTCATTCAGGCAGAAGGCCCTTTTGTGTAATGTAAGGAACGACGCCGTTGTTTTCTGGTGTTCAAAAGGCTTGTGTAGCCCCGGCCAGTTGTATTGGGAAATGATGGGGCTTGGTACATTCCTGATCTTTAAATTCTTTAGCACCTGCGCTTCATCCAGACCCCAGTGTACAAGCACCTTGCCCCCTCCGAGTTCTTTGCTCTTTGGTATCACGGACGTGACTTTGTCTGGGTTGCGTAGCTGTAGGAGTAATGCTTTGTTTTCTATTATTTGCATAGTTTAGATAAAGAGGAATAGGCAGAACCGGGTGTCCAGTTCTGCCTACGTACAACAATTAAATTCGTTGATTCCCGCGTAGGTGTCCGCGTGTCAACTGGTACGGTTATAGGGTTTAGACTTCGTAACTAGCCCCCGACTATCCACTCGTACCTTACGATAGCCGTATTCTTCAGCAAGTACCCAAGTAGCAGCCTTGCGAACTCTAATTTATTCTCGAACTAAGCCTGCGTCAACAACTATTTTGCTTTTTTATGTCCGTTACGCGAACGATTTTTTGACGGCGCTTCGAGATAGTATCCATCAGCGTTCGTACCCCCTTTTGCTAACGCTTTAACATGCGATACATCTTTGCCTTTACGACTTACGCCTTTCTTGTCCAACGCTCTACGTGCACGTTGACGCTCCATGCGGTCAGGTAGTTCCCCGCGCTTTTTCTGCATCTCGTATTCGTGCTTGTACGGTCTTGGACTCTTCGTATAAGGCATTACGCTCTCCCATTGTGGGAACAACTCAGTACCGAACAATGCTTCCTGCACAGGCCGCTCGGCTTAGGGTTCCACACGTCATTATCGTATGCGATCTTAATCCTGCTATGCGACTTAACCCACTTAGACCACGTGGCGTCTTGGTTCGCAGAATCGTACTTACCCTTAACAAACGCGTTACATACTACAAACGCCAGCCCCCCTTTGACCTTCTTGATTTCAGGGAAGTGTTTGAACACACATAATGCCATAAGTTCTAGCTGGTCAGGGTCAGCATATTTGGCTGACTTGCCAGTTTTATAATCGACTACCCGCGCTTCGCCTTTCCCCCGATCCAGTATCAACAAGTCGGCAATCCCCCTGAACCAGACGTTCTCAGCGTCAAAGGCGCAAGGCTGCAAGTCTTCCGTGATGCCCATCTCGTACTCGCACAACTTCTCGCCCGGAATCTGCTTGAGGTTATCAAGCACTGGTTTCACAAAAGAAAACGCAGCGGGCAAAGGCTCGTCGTTCTTAATGTAATTCTCTGCTGCTTCGTGGAACCTTGTGCCGTACAGCATAGCTTCAGTCTCAGGCTCGACCACATCCTTCAGTACTCTAAGATGAAAGTACTTACGAGGACACTGCTCAAACAACTTGATGCTGCTGTACGACCACTTGATAGTCATCGACGAAACCCCCCTTTGGTAACTCTTCCAGACTGCCCATGCTCGAACCTAGCTGATCGGGCTGCTGCGTAGGCATCGTATACCTTGTGGTAATACTTGTACACGTGTACTCGCCGCGTCTCTACCCGCCAAAGGTTAGGATCGGTGTCCGCTCCACAATCTGGCTCTAAGGTTAGTAACTCTGTAAGGGAATTCCCCTGCCGCAGCACGTCCATATAGTGCGGGGTAAACATAGCCCACGACCTAGTCAACCCTTTGTAGTGCTGAATAATAGGATGAAAGTACGCATTACTCTGCGAAGCTTCTGGGATTTCCCCCAGTAGCAATAACCCATTAACTGGGTGTGCGCCGTAAGAGTCCGCGAAATTAGGGAGTACGCCACCCCAATCGTGTAGGCGCACTTGCCGCTCAAAGTCCTTTACCAACCCATGAGGATCGCCTTTGACTTCGACAAATATATCTCCAAGCTCGACCCCGGCTTTAGTCCAGTGGCGACCACCGTACCCGGGCAGCACAAAGTCAGGTAGGTACATCTCCCCATTGGCTGTTTTGTACCCCTCGCTCTCATACTTCCACTCGATACCTAACGTATCAAAGAACACCGCCCACCTAGCTTCCAGCCTAGAACGAAATAAGTACCCTTTGTACTCTGTTTCTATAGCTTGTATCTGGCTCATCAGCACTCTCCGTAACTGACTCCCACACCGCTTTCGCAGTTAACAGGTAGTCCCGCAGCCCAATCGGGCGTCCAGCGCATACAGTCCTCGACGTACTGTCGCGCTTCCTCTACTTCCTTATCTAGCACCACACATGCTATCGCATCATGTACTGTCAACACAACCCTGTATTTCTTAGAAATACGCAGCATCTGCTCCCCGATGATACAACGTGCTATTCCCTGACACACGTTCTCGATCACCTTTCCGCCGTAAATACGTGTTCTACCCCTACGTGTTTTATACGTAAACTCGACGCCGTTTTCTCCAGCTTCTGCTTTGAGGTCGTCATACCTTAACAACAAACCGCTTGGCAGCATGATGGCGCGTTCTTTGGGGATGATCTGCAACACCCCGGCCCGCCCTAGCGGTGCGCCCTCTCCCCTAGACATGTTAACGATTGCCTGTTGGGCTTCCTTCCACAACGCCGATATGGCGAAGTTCGCCTTGCGGTACACGTCAATGATCCTGCGGCACTCATCCAACGGCAACTCTACAGGCGGGTTGGAGTTCTTCAGTGCGGCTTGGAACTTGACCGCGCCCATCCCATACCCTGCGCCCAAGATTGTTGTCTTTCCGACAAACCGCTCCTGTGGGGTAATGTTCTCTTCCTTCTTGCCGTAGATCGTCGCCGCCATTTTGCGGTACACGTCTTCCTTGTTGGCGAACGAACGCACGATGTCATCCTGCCCTGCCAGCCATGCCAGCACCCGCGCCTCGATCTGAGAAGAGTCGGCGTCTATTATCTTGTGCCCCGGCGGTGCTTTGATAGCCATCTTCAGCTTACCCGCGTTCTCCCCTCGGCTCGGCAAGTTCTGTAGGTTGATCTTGTCATCGCCACCCCACCGCCCAGTGTGCGCCGCGTAGTACTTAACTGGCACGGGCAGCGTTCCACGTGAAGCAATTCCTATGAACCTGTCGGTACGTGTTTCCTCTAGGGTACTCTTGACCCCTAGCCGCGCTGCTACTAACGCCTGTACTTCGGGCTTCGGGTGAGATGCCAAAGCTTTGAATTCCTCATCATTCTTTGCCAACGCGAGTGTTTCCTTTCCAGTTGTTGCACTGATTTTTACTGGTGGCTCAATTTTTAACGCTCGTAGTGCATCTGCAAACTTGTTATTGGATAGCAATACTTCCTGTGCCTCATGACGTGGAATCTTAAGCTTGTCATAGAGGGCTTCCTTCTTGTTGAAGATGTCGGCTTTATGCTGCTGTAACATAGGAATGTCCAAGCGCAGCACCGGCTCGGTGAACATCCTTAGCGTTAGGTTGATAAGGTGTAATTCCTTCTTCGGGAACCCGGGGAGCATCTTGTTAAATAATTTATAAGTTAGCTCCACGTCATTCACACAGTAGTCGCCGTAGTCCGACAACTGCTGCTCGGTGAAGTCCTCTCGGCGCAGACCCAACGCCCACTTAGTAGCGTCACCCTTTTGCCCTAGACCGTACCTCTCAGTCAGTGCGCCAAGCGACCCGCCCACCTCGACCCCATGAATCGCCCGACCCATGCACAGGGTATCCATCCAGAACTTAGGCTTTATGTCGAAGTGCCAATTGAGTATCGCCCCATCGAACATAGCGTTATGCGCCAGTGCGACAGAGTTCTCCCAATCAAATGTGTCCAACCATTGCTTAAGCTGATGTGCTGTACCAGATGCCCACTCGGCAGGGGCGTCGCCGTTCTTAACTGATACGCCGATAACGTGAAACTGTGGATCACGTATATATTCTTCTGTAGTTTGCTTTGCAAAACCTACTTCTTTGCTGAAGTAAGTTTCAAAGTCAACGGTTATTAGTTTCAAATGTTACCCCCTAATTTACTTTCCATACTTGCTCTGTAAACTATAAAGTTATGCTTATGTCCAAGCTTGACCATTTCTTCAGAAATAGCTGTTACCACTTCTTGCTTTGCTGCACTACTTAAAGGGTAAAAACTAGCTATGCGAACGGCTATGATTACATCGTCTGTGGTTGCTCGCGTCATGAGTTCTTCTCCTTGAGCTTGGCTTCAAGCGCATACACCATGTCGATAACGTATGGTCTGTTAGCTAGTGATATTTCTCTTGCTTCTTCTGGTGTTAACCCAACCCATTCGCGCTGTGGTGGGGCGGTGTAAAGTAGCGTTCCATCTGGCAGTTGCTTTCCAAACAACCAAGCAATGTTTTGCCTTTCGTTGTAGTTCACTTGCGCCACCGGCTCCTGCTCTGGCTGCGCTAATCGAGTGCGTAGGGCATCAGTCACGCCGTATTCACAATTTCCATCAAGTTCCGCTGTTATTAACGCATCAAGCGCCTGCTGCATTAGTTCTCTGTCGTTCATGGCATCAACTTCCAAGGATTAGGACTTGCTAAATACTTCTTCATGTTGTTCTCCTTCAATGTGGGCGGCATACGGGTAGCAAGTATTGCCAATGATTCAGGATTATCCAGCAGCCAAATCATGTCGTTGTAATCAAACTCCCAACGAACAACAGACAGTCCCATCGTTGCGGCTCCGGGGCGAATCTCTGTTGATTTGCCATTATCAAGATGCGCGATCATGTGTTCTTCTCCTTACTCTTCAAAAACAGCCTCCATGGTCCATTGAGGGGTAATCTTGCTGGTCATCACCTCGGTCCGTGATTCAGGGTCCATGGCATTAATAACTAGCGTCTTGTTGCTGATCTCTTTGCAGTAATCATCCACCGCGATAAGGATCGTTTCTCCATTTCCTGTCGCAGAAGTGAGAAATCCCTTTTGCTCTTGCACTTCTACGTTCGCGAAGTAACAAAAGAATCTGCCTTTTTTCGCAGCGAGGTCCGGGTCCCGTTCATAGACCTGCAAGGAAAGATCAAATCGGTCCGCGAACCATTCGATGGTCATCTCATTCAAAGGAAGCTTACCGGATCGATGGAAAACGACTTTCATGTGTTCTTCTCCCGCAGCTTGGCTTCTACCGCAGAACATAAGCCTTCCCAACCGTACTGCTCTGCCGCTAATTCTTGTCTATCCTCATCCGTCAGTCCGACCCATTCGCGCTTTGGTGGGGCGGTGTAGAGTGCACGAGCTTCATAAACCCAATCATGAAGATAGAGAACTTTCCAGAAATCATCTGCTTGTTCTTTTGGGCATTCTTTCCATTGAGTCCAACCATTTTCTTCCCAATCGGGGCGCATTCTTGACTGCCACGCCACCGGCTCCGGTTCAGGTGCGCTTAGCTTGTAGCGGAGTGCGACCGCAAGTTCTGTACGAGACTCAGGCCAAGATGGACCGGGATATTCCAGAACTTTCAGCATCTGCTGCGCTTCCTCGCGTGTTAGTGTGATTGTCATTTGGTTTCCTCATTCATCTTATCTGCCACTTTGTGCGCCAATTCAACCAATCCGACCCATATCATTTTGCTGACAATCTTGTGGTGACATGGTCCACCAGAACCGCTGATGTATATTTTGTCTTTGTCAAACCAGCCGTAAGACTCTTTACCGTGCTTGTTGTCGGCGCGGATGACGCAAACCTCAAAGCTATCTGTTGTATATCCACCTTTTGTATGGACAACCCATTTGCTCATGGCGCACCCCTTGCTCTTATCTCTGCCGCGATCTCTGCCATTTCTGGTTCGCTGGACATACTGTTAAACCATTTGTCAACAATCTTTGCGCATTCCTCTCGTTCCTTTGCCACTGCATCATCAATTGCTTCCTTTGATGCCTCGATAATGGCAATGTTATGTTTTACCAACACTTGCTCGATGAGCCACAATACATTCGCGCTTAGATCAGTGGCAGCTTCACGCTTTTGTTCGTCATTCATTCCTGCCCCCTTGCGCGGATAGCGGCGGCGCAGTCAGCAGGGTTTGCATCGGCGTATTCATCGCCAAGCGCATCACACACCTTCGCACAAGCCTCGCGCTCTGTTTCCACTCCCTTGACCATTGCCCGCGTCCAGTTCTCAACAATCTGCCAATCCAGTTCAGCCAGCAAGTCCTCTGTCGTGTCGCCGTGACCAGTGGCGTACCCGCGTTGCATCATCCATTGAGCTACCTTCTCGCGCTCTGCTGCTGCGACTAGGGCGGCAAATCGTTCAATTTGCGTAAAACTATGTGCCACAACATCTAAATCGGTTTCTCTATATTTGCGGGTTAGCCCGGCCTCATGCGCCATGCGGATAATGTCATCTTTATTCATATCAGCGCCTCGCCATGCGTCTCAGGTGTTGGCTTAACTTCTTTCTCTTTGGCTTTAGTTACAAGTTTCCATCCGTCTTGTAAGAACTTCTGCGCCTCAGTGCGATCCCAAAACTTGCGGAAGAGTTTGCCTTCTTCGTCATAGACTTCGTATTTCATTTGGCGTCCCCTCTGTTCTGCAACATCATCTTACGCAGTTCATCGACGTGTGCTTTCTGCTCGGCTAACCACTTGTACAGTATTTCGTTCTCACGCTTCAAAGCTGCGATCTCAGTCTTCATCGCATTAACATCGGCGGGTGTTACGAAGTCACTCACTGTATGCCCTCCCTTTTTGCGCGTTCCATATCGTTATATGCTGCGCGGATAGCCCCATCAATAAGGGTCATGGCATTATCTAAAGTATCAAAACTAGGATAATGCCCTACTATGTCAATAGCCAGACCAGAACCTAATAAACGCGATAGCGCAAGTAAACAAGCAAGTGGATTATTTGCCACCAGTACGCCATCAACTTTTTCGCACAAGTTATCTACCTGTTCTACAAACTTTTCCGCTTCAGTTTTGTTCATTTTAAATTCTCCGTTGACATGTAAAGGCTTGTTGCTCTACGCGAAAGGCTCCAGCGTACTTGCAGTCACCAATCACTCGGCTCTCTGTCTGTACTTGCCCTGTATATAACCCGATGAAAAACATAACCACCGCCGCTAAAGATTTCGCCCACACGTCGTTGATCCACGTAAAGATTTTTCTGTAGTCAATCGTATCGATTATCATTTGTCACCCTAAAAAATAAATACACGCACCCATTATGGCGACACAGAATCCCATACCGCATAGGAATCCACCAATGAAGCAATACATAGTAAAAGTTTCCATCATCGCACCTTGCTTTCAAGTTCTCTGACCATCCTAAACAACTCAACGTATGCGCGTCTGCTGGCTGTATCCGTCTTGGCATGTACCATGTCATGCGCCGCTTCGAACACGTCAATGAACTCAAGCGACATTCGAGCGAGTCTGTCCACTTGGCAATCCCCCAAGTCCATGCGTATCACGTCGTGTGCTATGCCTCTTGCGATGTTAATTATTGGCACTTCTGATCCAAATATGTGCCGATGATCTTCCTTACTCATACTCGCGTCACTCATCACCCATCTCCTTCATCCCTTCTCTACCTATACGGATGTGCAACTCGTCGATGTACTTGTAAAGCTCCAACACGTTATACATTCCTTCTGGTACATGTACTCGCGTCTCCTGTAGTTGACGCTGCGCTTCGGATGCGTAGTTACGCTTTTGCTCGTTCATAAGCCCTCATCTTTTTGTTAGCGGATTCACGTGCACGTTTCAGCAAGTACTCTTGTCTCGGCACTGCACCTGCTGCTAATAACGTGGTAGCGTAGTATATGGTGTAATTCAAACTTCCATATCCGGGGCCTACGTAGTGAGACGGCTCAGTGTAATGCGGTATGTACGTAATACCGCGTAGCTCGTACACCGTATAAATATCTTTCTCTGCTAGATTGTCGTTTGCCATTAGAAACCTTTGATAATCAAATAAAGTATATTTACGGTGAGAAGGAACACCGCTGCCCAAACGACTACGTCACTTATCAAACCTTCCTTTCGCTCGGTATCACCAAGCAACAACATCTGAGTGCGCCATTCTTCCTCGGTGAAGTCTTTGTGTTGCGCGGTAGGTAGGTAGTGTGCGCCTATCTTGGGCGGGTCTTCTTTAATGAATTTACCGTCACGTAACATCTTTGCTCCTTTCTTCTTTAAGTTGTTTTATATCTTCTGCGGTACGTCTAGCTTCAACGATCTTCGCCGCTAAGTATTTGCGTATTCGAGCTGCTTGCCAGTTGCTGTACAACTTGTCATTTCTTTCTGCTTTGTCCAGCATTACTTTTATAGAATCTTCCCTCATGCTAACCATTTCCTCAACTTAGCAATGAATGTGTTCCACAAACCAACAGGCGGGGTTGCTTCGATACCAAATGGGTTTTGCCTCGCAGCCGGTATATACACAGGTAGCGGCTCCGATAACCCTTCCAGTTTTGGCTCGATTCTTTTTGGTGGACGGCCACGCTTCCCGCTGCTTGTAGGCACTGGTATCGCGGTAGGGTCTGCGGGTGGGTGAACGCGAGACATTTCTTCTTGCGCACCGCCAATCAACCCTTTCTGCTTCATCTGCCCTTTGATAATGTATACATAATTTGCTGACACCTTGACCTTGTTGGCGATCTCGGTTGACGTGAGTTCACCTTGAACAAGTAACTTCCTAATCTTTGCAGCTTTGGATTTGCTGTTTGACTTACGTCTGCGCATAGTAGTCATGTCATTTCCCCTCATTTGTTATACAGCGGTATAACATTGGTAATAAAAAGTCCACGTTGGTTTCATCTACCACGTAGCTGCACCCACCAGCTTTCTCAATAGCACGTAGGTTTTTCTCTTGTAGTGGGGTCGGCTTACCACCATTGGCTTTACACTCAATGCCGATGAACCGCCCCTTGAAGCAAACAAGAAAGTCAGGCGCACCTGAGTTCCCATACCCGCTTGTGACAGGCATAGAATAGTATGCGCCTAACTCGTCTAAGCACTTACGTACTTTGACCTTCACTTTCTTTTCCGGTGTCGCTGCCATCTAGGTATATCCAATAAACGTTTTCACTGATGCGCCTACCGACTCCTACTACGTCTTTTTTGTTAGGCTCGTTTGCATCAAGTAACATCAACGTCGCAAGTTTTAACTTCATCCATTCAGGTAGTTCGTCTACGCTGTCATACGTACACTCGGTAACCATACCAGATTGAATAGGCCACGTCATTGTATTTACCAATCCATCAGGACTAATCAATAGTCTTATTGTTGGTATGTCTAGTGCCATAGTAATTTGCGCTTCTATAACGTCTAATGGTGTGCGGATAACCTGAAGATCATCCGTAAATAAATCATTGGTTACAATGATCTCGATTGAACTAATCACGTCGAACGATCCGTTTCTCACGCCCCTCTCCATCGCAGTGCTGCGTTTCCAGTTTGCATTAGTCTTGCGCACTCTTGTTTGTACGTCTTCAATCGGTACTTCTTCCATCACGCGCCCCTTTCAATCCAGAATGAACGAGTACTTGCACGTAGACCTACACCTTCGATATGCTCACTTACGTCAACCAACATCAACGTAGCAATCTTCGCAGTAATATCTTCAGGCAAACTATCCACGCGTACAGTTTTGCTCGGCTCGTCGTAGAAGTCATGCAGCTTTGGATTACTACCTTTAGGGTCTTTACACGTAGCAATCTCCGCTACCTGATTGTCACCCAATACGCGCAAAGTAATAAAGTACGAGCGGTTATCCTTACGAAACACCTGCTGGCGACGGCGGTACTTATCGACAATCTCCTGCACGTGTAGCTGGAAGTCAGAAGTAGTGAACTCCACGCCCTTACTGAATAACGCTTCTATCTCTGCACCCAGTATGACGCTCGGAGAAACGCGACCAATGGCCTGATCAAACTCTCGGTCTGCGACATACCGCCTAGTTTCCAACGCGTTTTTAAACGTACCGTATGTTGTTGTTAGTAACTCGGCAGATGAATACGGTAGCAGATACCGCTGCGCATTTTTCAGTGCCTTGTTAATATCTTTTGTAAACACACGAAAGTATTGATCACGATACTCGGCGTACTTCTCATTTTGTATCTTGCGGCTCTCGACCATGAACACCGACTCATCAGAACCCATAGCGTAACTGTTGCCATAGCCTATGCGTCCTATCACATAGTCACAATCGTCCGTGTATACCAGAACGTCAGACACCATCAATGTGTTTCTGTTTATTTTGTTGTAGTCCGAATTTGCATGGAACTTTACTTTCGGGAACTTCTTGCGCAGTTCAGTACAGAACTCATGCAGCGAATGCGACATGGGAATACCATCGACGCGTGGTATGCCCTCCTCTACCATCTGCGGCACTTCGAGTTTGCCCATTGCTGCTGTGGGTATGTGCGAATAGCTTGACATAGTTTTCACCTATAAAGTTATGTGTAGTTAAATTAAATACCAATTATGAACAGCACTACTATGCAACAGATATAAAATACCATCATCCAATCATCAATGTCCATGTTTAGCTCCCCGAACAAATTTTAAATGGCGAAGCAATCGTGCGTATACACTTCGATGGTGTACGTTATACTTGCGATAACGCGGAATCATGCTTGTCTCCCTTGTAGTTATTAAAGCTCTCGCCTTCGTTACATTCAGCGCATCGTGTCACCGTACCATCGCTGCAATACGGATCACCTACGTACTCAACATCTTCCCAGTTAATAACAACCTTGCAGTACTGGCACTGCGCTAAGTTTGTATCGTCGATCATGTCATTTCTCCCCTTGCGCCCAAAGCATATTGCGCGTGAGCATATCTGCCATGTTTTCAATTTCTTTTGCTATCCATTCGTCGTTATAGTTCTCGAACGGTTCCCATAGTGTATTGTCATCAAGGTCAGCATAAAAGTGCATCTCAGCTATAGCTTGTGCGCGTTCTTTAATTTCATCTAATGTTTTCATGTCGTATCTCCCTAGTCACTGGTTTCAGTTAAGTTCTGTAAAATTGTTATACCGCCGTATAACAATTAGTCTATTTCCACATGCACGGTATGCCCGAACGGAGCGGTCGTGTGCGGGTTGCCCACTATCACCCACAGGGTAGGCACAGACCAATCACCCCAATCGCCACCCAAGTAGCCATCGGTAATGATGATTACACCTTGCGGAGTTATAGCCTTGTCACGCAGGTAGTCAGACACACAGCGCACGTCAGTGCCACCACCGCCCACAGGTTTAGTAGACTGCAACATGTTCTGATAGTCCCCTTGCTCGTAGTACTCGTCACCGCACACAGCCGTGTCCCAGTACAGCAGACGAATGCCAGACGGATTAACAGAGTCAGCAATGTTTGCCACCTCGCCCAGTATCTGTGCCACCTCACGCGCACCGATAGAACCTGACATGTCGTTACCGATAACAAGTTCACCGACAACTTCGGACACGCCACTTGGCATTACCATGTTATGCGATAGATACCTACGGTTGGGGCGAGTCCATGTCGAGTAATCATTACCTGCGCACGTATCACATACCCACTCACGCAAGGCAGCCTTGTAGTCCACCTTACTCGCAAGCAAGTCCTCGATCAGACGCGCACCGCCCGACCCATTCTTACCTGCGAGTAACGCACCCTGACGCAATGCTTGGTCAATAGCCTGTTCGAGTTCTACCTGCTCGGCTTCGGTCATCTCTTCAGCACCATCCCAATCATGGTCATCGATAGACCCGCCACCACCGCCGCCACCATTGTCATCACTGGCTAACAACTTGAACACAGCATCCGCGTCCATGCCTTTGTACTTGGGATCGTACAGCCCCATCTTAGGCATAGTGATGAAACCCTTACCCGCGTCGTAGTCAATCAACATACCGTTGATCACGTAGTCACAGGCACGGTTGCACCTATCCGCATCTAGCTTGTGCAGGTAGTCATACGTACTAAGGTGTTTCAGTAGTATGTGGAATACCTCATGCAGGATAAGGAACCGCAACTCTGCATCGTTTAGCTGCGCAACAAAGTCGTCCAGATACCACGTATGCTTGCCATTAGTTGCAGCAGTACGTATACCCTTCGGGTTACCGGCACTGACAACAGTATGGTCACCAATCATTAACAAGCCATTGATACCGTCGTAATCATTGTTGCCCATGATTGCAGCCACGCCCTTCAGTACGCGATCACGCGGACTAATTTCTTTACCGATCATTAGCATGTCGATCCCCTTATTTCTTATCAGTGACAGCGATGAAGTTATTGTCCAAGCACCACTTGGTGAACTTGGCATTGCTCATTACCTCGTCACGCTTGGCGTAGCTGTTCTTACGTACCTGCATGGCGAACATAACCTGCAACTCACGCGGCAGACGTGCAAGGTAGTCCATCCATGAATCCATCCAACTACGCTCGATACATGACAACGTGCGATAGACCACCATACTGCAAGCCACTGGAGCTGTCGGCACTTCAGCAGTAAGCGGTGTTTTCTTAATGGATTCCAAGCTTGGCAACTGATCACCCACTGCAACAAACGCAGCCAACTCAGCAGCAGCCTTGCCGCCTATCGTACCGATCAACGCTGCGGTCAACTCATGTGTTGACAACTGATCACGTACCTTCAGCCAATCGCTTGCCGCATGGCACGAACGCCATGTAAAAAATGCTTCGCGCCCCTTGTCTTTGGGGTGGTAGATATACTCGTTAGTCTTAGGATCTTCCACCTCGTCGAACTTAGCAGACAAGTCGTGCTTGTACCGATCATCCAGTACGAACGCAATCATCACAGGGTCAATGCCATTGGGGATAGCAAAGTTCTCTACCCACTCTTCGGTCGTGCTGTTACGCATACGCAATACAGTGATGCGGTTACGTGCATGTGGCGGCAGCAAGTCACCTACGCCCTCAGCCCCGAGATTAGTAGTCGCAAAGATTACGCTGTCAGGATGAAGCTTGTGACCTGCGAACTCACGCTCTAACATGAAGCGCAACAGTGCATTCTTGACGGAAGGGTTAGCTTTGCCGTACTCGTCGATCATCACGATCACAGGCTTGCCCAAGTGAATACCCAGTTCTTCGTTAGGTATGAACCGCACACACCCATCACGATCAACGTGTTGCAGTACAGGCAGGGCCATGTCACCCAAGTCCTTTGTCGTGCAGTCGAAGTACACCATGACATGGTTAGGCAGACGACTACCCAACAGTTTCAGGATCGATGACTTGCCTGAACCCATGTGACCCTGCACTAGGGTAGTACGGCCACGGTTTGCCAGCATCATGTTGGCGCACTGATTGATTGATACTTCGTAAAGCTTGGCTACGTTTGTCATGCTATTCACCTATAAAGTTATTGAGGGTTAATAACTACAGAAATATAAATACACCACGGGAATCGAAGGTTGTTATACCACCGTATAACAACCCACCACTTGCTACTACCACTTCATGTTTGACAGTACGGCATCGACCTTGCGCTTAGTCTCGGCGCGGAAGTCATCGTCCTCGCGCAGTGCTTCGGGCGATACACCGAACATGGCATCTTCCAAAGCCAGACGCATGTTGTCCATCTTGGCGTCGTTGGTTATGTTGAACTTGATCAGCAAGTTCATCATGTCCTTGACGTTATCAACGAGCGAGTCGCGGAATATCTTACGTGTTGACTTGTCATCCTTGTCTGGATAGTCAAGCTTCTCGCTCATGTGTTTAAGCGAGTCATACGTGCGCTGCCACACGTCGTTCATCGCGTTAGTTAGCTGCTGCGTGTAGTGCTGCTGGTACTGCTGTTGCAGGTACGTCGCCGCATCGTTTGCTACGTTAAGACGAAAGTCGCCAGCATCTGGAATGATCTGGTAGGCGTAGCGGAACTTGAACTTACCAGCCAGCACGTCGGCAAGCGGGTAGTCGTCGGTGCTGAACAAGTTACCAAGCTTTACCTGTGCTTCAGTCTGTGCCCACTGGTACGCTGTCAAGAACTCCCCGACCAAGCGGTGAAACTCCTGCTCTAGTCGCGTGATCTCGTTGTGGTAGTCCATGTACGCTGCTGTCGGTAGCAGACGCATACCCATGTCAGACCACGGCATCGTGCTGTGGTAGTGGAAGGTACGCACGTTGCCAGCGAACTTGTGGATCGCATCAAGTTCGGCGCAGTCACCCAATAGTTTCTTGTGGAATGAGCCAGCACGATCATCCGCGCCGTTGGCTTGGGTTGTTTCTTTGGTGGCGCGTTTGTCTAGCTTGCGACCTGTCCATGTGGAGATACTGAGTTCCACGAACATGGCACTAGATGCGATAGAAGGTACGGACTGTACTTCGGGAGTTGCGAGTGTCATTTGCATAATGTTCATTTGAATCACCTATAAGTTTGTGTTGCTGTTAAGTTGTTATACGGTCGTATAACACGTCGATTTACTCTGCATTACTGTGCTGCCACTGCTACTACGTTTTACTACTATAAGACACATTATAACACTATTTGCTATCAAAGTCAAGCATTTGACAGTTCCGCCTCTGGCTTACCGTTAAACAAACGGATTACGCAGATAGTTCCACGCTCAAAGTTTTTCCAGTTCATTTCTCACCCTCACCCAAAAGCATACCGACCAACAAACCCGCGATTACTAGCGTCGCCTGTTGCAGGTATCGCCCATCGGTATCGAGTGCCCATCCGACCATAACGCAGGATAGGATTGTTGTTAATATTATCCAGATGCTATTGTTCATGTCGTCCTCTTTGGGTTAAGTTGTTTCAAAGTTTCTAAGTCAGTGACCATCATGTAAGCCACTTTGTTCATGTTCACCACACACCGTTTTACTTTCCTTGCCAGCATTTCTCCGCATTCGGCGCATGTGATGCGTACCTTCTCGTCGATACAGCGACGCGCTCTGGCTGCTGGTACACGCGCAAAAAGACATTCAGTACATAAAAATTTGTGTGCCATAACTCACCTCTTTATCTTTTCTTCTGTTAACAACTTATACCGCCAATCTTGTCTAGCTTTTTCATCGCCCTCGTCGTACTCATGTAGTACTGACTCGGCAAGCCAGCGGTTCATGGCTTCGTTGAAGTTGTCTGTGTATCGCGCTGCACGTGGGTCGGACTTTTGGGCTGAGGATATAACGCGTCGTTGGTGTCGAACGGTATGACCTCGCGGTTTGTTAGTTGACATGATGCACCTCGTTGGTTATGTGATTTTGTTATACCACTGTATAACAATGTTGTCGGGTTGTTACTTTTCCCAGCCAACAGATTACAGTTTACCACAGGATGCGTGATTTGTCAATGTTTAGCAAAGTATGGTAGGAAAGTATAATGTTCGTTAAGTTCGGTTTTAGATTTAAAATTTCAACGTGTTGGGCACGTGTGTAAAGTTCTTAATGTTCTGAAGTGTTCGGTTTTTAAAATTTGAGTAAGTGCTTGAATTTTAAGGTAAGTTCGTAAAGTTCTAAAAGTTCGGTCGGTTTTTGGGGTTGGCGAGATAAAAGGGCAAAATTTGGGTGAAATCCGCGAGACGCAGGGAAAAAACAGGGAATTTTAGATTTTGTCCAAACCCATTGAAATAAAACCGAACTTTCGAACATTATGATTTTTGTGAAGATCTGATACGTTTTGATATGTAAGAAACAGTGCTGGATACCAATGGATAACGCCAGATACAACGCATTACAGCGATTTGATAATGTTCGGTTTTTTTTTCGAAAAAACGAACTTTTAAGAACTTTACGAACAAACAACATTGTTATACGGCGGTATAACATGCAACATAATGCACCGTGCGCATCGCTGCTTTAGTCACTGGCATCGCGCTGATATATGGCTTCGTGATACCTCGATGCACTCCGCGCTGCTTAAGTCACTGGCATCAAGCCCAAACGTACAAAATTTTGGGCGAAAAAAAACCCCGCCGAAGCGGGGTTTAGTTTGTTAAGCAGCGGGCATTGAACCTTTCAGCGCTTTCACGTTCTTGATTGTTTGCACGACATCGAATCGCGCATCTTCAAGCTTCGTTAACTTGCTGATAACTTCATCTAGCTTTGCCTGAATTTTTTGTAATTCAGTTTTTGCCTCGCCAGCTTCTTTGTCGCCAGCCTCTTCAGCTTCACGTGCAGCAAGCTTGCCCTCGATCAATGATAAGTAACGTCCAGTCTCTTGAATCAAACGGCGTTTCTCTGCTTTTGCTGAATCGCTCAGAGTCTTAGTTTCTTTAGCTAACAGCGCCTGAGCTGCTTTGCCGAAAGTACTGACAATAATCGCTTTCACTTGAGCACGAAGCTTATCGTTCTCGCCAGTCTTTGTTGCCTTGAGCATAACCGCTTTAACGCCGTCACTTACTAACATGTCTACTGCTTTTACCCAGCGATTCTTTGCTGTAGCATCCGCAAGAATTGCTTTGCCAATGTGCTCTTGAGTAGCGGCTGAGAGAATTACTTGAGTCATGGTATCACCCCATAAAGTGTATCGGAACGAATCGAATAACTCGTTAACCGATGACTGCATTGTGCATCATATCGTATAGGATGTCAAGGGTAGATATGCTTTAACATGTTTTGTTATACGATGGTATAACATTGTTTTGTTTTGGGGATGCAGCCGAACCCACCATACCCCGACCCCCCCGAACGGTGGTGGGACTCCAGCGGGGTTACGGGGTTACTATTCCGCACGAACAACTACACCCCCTAACTTTTTGTATTCAAAATAGCAACATAGCAAACCCAAATATAAAAACACCCCCCTTGTCTTTTTTAGTACCCCCGTTGCAAATTTTATTTTTTATGTTAAATTCGGGCCTTCAACACAACCCGTTGTGTTTGCGACATGATCACTTGTACCCCCGACATCGGCGTTGAAATGCCGTTCACACCACTGCCTTACGCGGAACTACGCGAGAGGGCGGCTGCTGCATGTGCCACGATAGAAGTCTTAAAAGAACATGGCTTGCCTGAAGAAGTACTGGAACCGGACGCCGCAGACAGGGCACGAATAGCTACAATCGTTAACTCGTTTGCAGAAGACGAAGCTAAAACCAACGAAATCTTAACTACAGCCAAGTTCTCTAACCTACCCCCTGCGGTTTTGGTAGGAGTACATGAGACTCTAAAAGACTTTAGCCACGCAGTAGTTAAGCAAGCTACTCAAATCCGGCACCTAGTAACGAACAAACTCATACTAGAGACAAGCAACCCTGATCCGCGAGTTCGGATCAAAGCGTTGGAACTACTGGGCAAGATTTCCGACGTAGGTCTGTTTACAGACCGCTCGGAAGTGACGGTTACACACCGTTCTACAGACGATCTGAAGTCCAATCTGCAAGAAAAACTCGCCTTACTACGTAAAAAAGCCAATGAAATTGAGATTACTGACGTAGAAATGCGCGAATTGGGCGTAAAAACAGTCCAAGATGAGGCACAACAGTGAGTATCGAGCTAGATGACGCTGATATTGACCTGCTTTTGCAGAATATCGACGACTTTGACGCGGCTGAACAGCAGGAAATACTCGAAATTGCGGAAGTTTTGGCTGAAAGGAAGCGTTCTGAGGCTGCTAGGAACGACTTAATTGAGTTTTGTCGCGCTATGCAGCCCGATTACAAGGTCGGTAAGCACCACAGGATACTGGCGAACCTGTTAATGGACATCGCAGAGGGTAAAAAAGACCGTATTTGCGTCAATATGCCCCCTCGCCACGGCAAATCTCAGCTTGTTTCTATCTATTTTCCCGCTTGGTTTATTGGCAGATACCCGAATAAAAAGGTACTTATGGTGTCCCATACGACCGATTTGGCGGTGGATTTCGGTCGGAAAGTGAGGAACTTAATTGACTCTGACTCGTATAGAAAGATTTTCCCAACCGTCTACCTTGCGGCTGATTCAAAAAGTGCGGGACGGTGGAACACTAACGCGGGCGGAGAATATTTTGCTTGCGGCGTTGGGTCGGCACTTGCTGGCCGAGGCGCGGATTTACTACTCGTCGATGACCCACATAACGAGCAAGACATTATCAATGGAAACTTTGACGTCTTTGATAAGGCGTACGAGTGGTTTACCTACGGCGCTCGAACTCGTCTCATGCCCGGAGGACGGGTGGCGATTATACAAACCCGATGGCACCTCGATGATCTCACGGGACGGGTATTAAAGGACATGCACAACGAGAACGCTGACCAGTACAACGTGGTCGAGTTCCCGGCAATCCTAGAGATTAAAGACAAAGAGACGTCAAAAATTACCGAAAAGGCATTATGGCCTGAGTTCTTTGACATCCCCGCTCTGCTGCGAACAAAGGCGTCTATGCCGGTGTTCCAGTGGAACGCGCAGTACCAGCAGAACCCTACCGCCGAGGAAGCGGCGTTAGTAAAAAGGGAGTGGTGGCAGATATGGGAAAAGGATAGCCCACCCTCCTGCGAATATATTATTATGTCATTGGATGCTGCGGCTGAGTCGCACAACCGGGCGGACTTTACAGCACTAACAACTTGGGGTGTGTTCTTAAACGAGGAGTTGAACGCCTACCACCTCATTCTTCTTAACAGCATAAAGAAACGGTTGGAGTTCCCTGAACTGAAGACTTTGGCGTTGGAGGAGTGGAAAGAGTGGGAGCCGGACTCGTTTATTGTAGAGAAGAAAAGTGCCGGTACGCAGCTATACCAAGAGTTGCGCAGGATGGGAATTCCGGTGCAAGAGTATACCCCGCACCGAGGTACAGGCGACAAGATGGCACGTCTGAACTCCGTTGCAGACATTGTGAGATCGGGATTGTGTTGGGTTCCCGAGACGCGCTGGGCAGAAGAGGTAGTTGAGGAGATCGCCGGGTTCCCGTTTGTATCTAACGATGACTTGGTTGACTCCACTGTCATGGCCTTGATGAGATTTAGAAACGGCGGGTTTATCCGCTTGCCTTCCGACGAACCTGATGAAATTAAATATTTCAAAAGCCGCAAGCGCGGTGGATATTATTAAGGAGCCGGTATGGCGTCTAACAGCATAAGCAAGTCTATATATACAGCCCCGCAAGGCGTGGTGCAGGACGAGATCGAGATCGATATTCTGGACGAAGGCGCTCCTCCTGACCTCGTATTTAATGACGACGGTACAGTTGAGGTAGTACTGGAGAAGGAAGAGAAGTCGAAAAGTAAGGGCGAGTTTGACGAGAATCTGGCAGAAACGCTAGACGAAGGCGTCCTAAACCAGCTTGCTGGCGAGCTTATAGAGTATGTAGACGCCGACATTTCCGCACGTAAAGATTGGGCGGACACCTACGTTAAGGGTCTGGAGGTACTGGGTTTCAAGTACGAAGAGCGCACCGAGCCGTGGGAAGATGCTTGCGGTGTGTACTCTACAGTCCTAGCTGAAGCAGCGATCCGCTTCCAAGCGGAAACAATGTCGGAGACATTTCCCGCTGGTGGCCCTGTCAAGACAAAAATTGTCGGGGCGATAGACAAGATCAAGGAAGACGCCGCCAAGCGAGTTCAGAATGACATGAACTACAAGCTGACGGAACAGATGGTGGAGTACCGCTCAGAGCACGAGCGCATGTTGTATTCCCTAGGTCTGGCGGGGTCTGCGTTTAAGAAGGTCTACTTTGACCCCAACATCGGGCGTCAAGTCTCTATTTATATATCCGCTGAAGACGTGATCGTGCCGTATGGCGCGTCACATATTGAGTTCGCAGAGCGTGTTACCCACGTTATGCGCAAGACCAAGAACGAGCTAAAGAAGCTACAGCTTTCAGGCTTTTATCGTGACGTGGACTTGGGCGAGCCGGAGTCATTCCCTACCGACATCGAGAAGAAGAAAGCGGAAGAGGGTGGCTACACTATCACGGATGACGACCGCTATACGTTGTATGAGATTCATGCAGACCTGATTATCGAGGGTGCAGAAGAAGGGGACGATGATATTGCCGTCCCATACGTTGTAACTATCGAGCGCGGGACTCAAGAGGTTTTGGCTATCCGCCGTAACTGGGAGGAAGATGATGAGCTACGTCTTAAGCGCAACCACTTCGTACACTATGTATATATCCCCGGTTTTGGTTTCTATGGCCTTGGACTTATTCACATTATTGGCGGGTATGCTCGCGCTGGAACAAGCATTATCCGACAACTTGTGGATGCAGGAACTCTATCTAATCTTCCGGGAGGACTGAAAGCCCGGGGGCTGCGGATCAAGGGTGACGATACCCCTGTAGGCCCGGGTGAGTTCAAGGATGTTGACCTGCCTAGCGGTACTATCAAAGACAACATCATGTTGATGCCGTACAAAGAACCGTCACAGGTTCTGGCGGCGCTGCTAGAAAAAATCACCGAAGAAGGCCGTAGGCTGGGTGCAATTAGCGACATGAACATTAGCGACATGTCGGCGCAAGCCCCAGTAGGCACAACGTTGGCTCTTTTGGAGCGTACGTTAAAGCCAATGGCAGCCGTTCAGTCACGTGTGCACTTTGCGATGAAGATGGAGTTCAAGCTCCTCAAAGCTATCATCCGTGACTACACCCCGACAGAGTACGAGTACACGCCTGATGTAGATGAGTCCCGCATGGTCAAGCAAGCTGACTATGACATGGTGGACATCATCCCTGTCTCTGATCCTAACGCCAGCACGATGGCGCAGCGTATCGTCACATACCAAGCTGCGTTCCAGATGGCACAGTCTGCCCCTCAGATTTATGACTTGCCGTATCTACACAAGGAGATGCTGGAGGTTCTAGGGCTGAAGAACATCGACAAGATCATACCGACTGCGGAAGATCAGAAACCGCGTGATCCGATCAGCGAGAACATGTCTGCATTGGTTGGTAAACCGATGAAGGCGTTTATCTACCAAGATCATGAGGCGCATATAACCGCGCACATGGCTATGATGCAAGACCCAGCGATTGCCCAAATGATTGGTCAAAACCCGCAAGCGCAGCAGATTATGGCAGCACTGCAAGCGCACATTGCGGAGCACTTGGCATTTAGCTACCGCAAGAAGATTGAGGAACAGCTTGGTGCCCCACTACCCGCTCCCGACGAGGAGTTGCCAGAAGAAATCGAAGTCCAGTTGTCGCGTCTGGTTGCACAAGCAGGACAGCAACTTACCCAGCAACACCAGCAAGAAGCCGCTCAACAGCAGGCGCAGCAGCAAGCACAAGACCCGCTGTTCCAGCTTGAGCAAGCCAAGTTGCAGACGCAACAAGCCGAAGTACAGCGTAAAGCTGCTAAAGATCAGGCAGATATGAAGATCGCAGCAGCGAAGCTTGCGTTGGAAGACAAGCGTATAGGCGTTGAGGCGCAGAAAGAAGGTATGCGCTTGCAGTCCCAAGAGAAGCAAAACAACAACCGTCTCAAAATAGACGCGCTGAAAACTCTAGCTACTCCCCCTAAACAACAGGCGGAGCCAGCTAAGAAAAAATCTAAGGAAGACTAATGGCTAAAACCGTCTTTGACGTGCTTAAAGAAAAGATTGATGAACAGATAGAAATGTATCAGGGGCATCTATTGGATGGCTCTTGCGAAGACTTTGCTAAATACAAAGAATTGTGCGGCGTGATTCGTGGTCTAGCGACCGCACGTAGAGAAGTACTAGACCTTGCTAAACATGTGGAAGAAGACGATGACTGAACTAGCGATTGCTACTGCGGATGGTGAAACTTCAATTTTGCCCGAAACGGCGGAAGAGAAAGCGAAACAACTGCCAACCCCTGTTGGATACAAAATTCTATGCGCTCTGCCAGAGATAGAAGACAAGTACGACAGTGGGCTAATCAAAGCAGACACAACCAAGAAACACGAGGAAATATTGGCTACGGTGTATTTCGTCGTATCTCTTGGCCCTGACTGCTATACCGACAAAGAACGCTACCCCACTGGCCCGTGGTGTAAGGCTGGGGACTTTATCCTCGTGCGCCCCCACACGGGTACGCGGATAAAGATTCATGGGAAAGAGTTCCGCATGATCAACGAAGACAGCGTTGATGGTGTGGTCGAAGACCCCCGTGGTATTTCACGTGCATAAGGAGCCATAGATGCAAAAGACCGAGTTTGAATTCCCCGATCCAGACAAACAAGAGTCTGGCAAAGAAGAAGTTATTAAAGTGGAAATTGAGGCGGCAGCCGACGAGGGTGACGACAATATCGACATCGAAGTTGTCGATGACACCCCGCCCAAAGACCGTGGCCGTAAACCTGCCGAACCCCCAGAAGAGGTAACTGACGAAGAACTTCAGGACTATTCTGAGAAGGTACGTAAGCGCCTACAACACTTTAGTAAGGGATACCACGACGAGCGTCGGGCTAAAGAAGATGCCCTGCGTAAGGAAGAAGAGGCTATTAGGGCGGCTAGGGCTATTGCCGAAGAGAACCGTCGCCTTAAAGAGTTGGTAAACAAGAACCAAGAAGTCCTGCTGGAGCAAGCTAAACGGGAGGCCGCTGCGGAGTTGGAGGCTAAGAAGCGTAGCTTTAAAGAAGCCTACGAATCTGGCGATTCCAACGCTGTGGTGGAGGCGCAAGAAGAGCTAACTGCTGCCAAGCTAAAGGCAGATAAAGTTAACAATTTTACGTTTGCCCCTTTACAAGATGACAGCAGTGATGTACAACCTGCTTCAACTCAGGTCGCGGATCGCAAAGCACAGGCGTGGCAGCAAGCTAACACGTGGTTTGGAACCGATGACGAAATGACAAGTTTTGCTTTGGGGTTACATCAAAAGCTAGTTAAGCAAGGTGTTGATCCAAAAAGTGATGAATACTACGAGAAAATTAATTCTCGTATGCGCCAAGTGTTCCCAGAAAGCTTCGAATCTGAGGACACACCGGAGGAGGAAGAAAAGCCCCGCCGTAAGTCCAATGTGGTAGCACCAGCAACCCGCAGCACTGCGCCCAAGAAAATCGTGCTAACGGCTACGCAGGTGAGTATTGCAAAGAGATTAGGAGTTCCCTTGGAACTGTACGCCCGACAGGTTGCTGAAGATATGAGGAAACAGAAAAATGGCTGAAAACAAATTACCCCGCGAACAAACTACCCGTGAAAACAGAGTACGTGAGCGTTCTTGGAAACGCCCCGGAATTCTGCCTAATCCGAACCCCGAACCGGGCTACGATTTCCACTGGGTACGTGTAAGTACACGTGGTGAGATGGATGCCACTAACGTCACCTCAAAATTTGGAGAAGGCTGGGAACCTGTTAAAGCCTCAGATCATCCAGAAATCCAAGTGTTCCACGCGGAAAATGACCGCTTTAAGGACGCAATTGTGATTGGTGGACTGATGCTTTGCAAAACCCCATCAGAGTTTGTTGAGGATCGTAACGACCACTTCCGTGCGCAAGCCGATGCCCAAATGAACTCTGTAGACAACAACTTTATGCGTGAGAGTGATCCTCGTATGCCTCTGTTCTCTGAGCGGAGGAGCAAGGTAACTTTTGGCTCTGGTTCATAAATTTTTTTGGAGTTAAACATGGCTTATCCGACTGTAAGTGCCCCCTACGGGCTACAGCCAATCAACTTGATTGGTGGTCAATCATTTGCCGGTCAGACTCGTGAACTGCCTATTACTAC